>Ga0114966_10000129_pt1 | contig 69615 bp, 61 predicted proteins | sample M_130207_XF_Meta_FD_87029 | JGI IMG/M metagenome (GOLD analysis project Ga0114966, IMG submission 87029) | Freshwater microbial communities from Lake Montjoie, Canada to study carbon cycling - M_130207_XF_MetaG | ecosystem: Environmental > Aquatic > Freshwater > Lake | place: Lake Montjoie...
CGCACAATTGGCTCCGCGATTGATCGTGTTCCTTTTCGGCTCATTTCCAGTCGCCTCCCAGCGACTCTTTGAACCTACCTATGACACCCGTACTTCGTCACGCATGCTTGCCGAAAGGACACGGTCCATTTCGTGACCCGTCTGAAGGACAACGCCTCCTGAGTGGCCATCGAATCCCGACCTGTTCCTGCCGATTCCAACGTTCGCCACGACGATATCGTCGTCCTCTCCCGGCACAACACCTCGGACAACGCGTCTTCGTCTTTCTGAATGCTCACGAAGAACTTCATTATATCTTCGAGTCTACCCCGCCCCCTCTGGAATAACGACGCCCGCCAACCGCGCAATCGCCAACGCATTTTGCTCCTGCGTCACGCCCGCCTTCAGCAAGTAATCGAAGTCCAGCGGATCCCCCTGTCCTCGCGATCCCATATGCACGTTCACTCCCCGTATCCCCGGCAAATCAGCAATCTCCGTCAACGCCAAATCATGCGTCGATAGCGCCCCCACCGCCCCTGCCGCCACGAGCGTCATCACCACCGCTTCCGCCGCAATCCGCCGGTCCCGCGAGTTTGTCCCGCTGAAAATTTCATCAATCAGAAACAGCACCGGCGGCCTCTTCCCCGCCATCTCGATCGACGCCCGTAACCGCTCTACTTCAGCCTGAAAGCGTGACTTCGCCTCCTGGATCGAATCGAGCAGCGACAACGACGCGCAAGTCGCGAACAGAGACAACCGCAGCCCCCGCGCCCGCACCGGCACCCCCGCGCCGGCCAATACCGTCGCCACTCCGACCGACCGCAGCAGTGTACTCTTGCCCGCCATGTTCGACCCGCTAATCACCAGCACTCGCGTCCCATCGCCCTCAATGCTCACATCATTCCGCACGCAAGCGGCCGCGTCCAGCAGTGGGTGCCCCAACCCCTCGGCTACAAACACCGCCCCGCCCTCCACCAACTCCGGATAGCAATCTTCCGGCGATTCGTATGCGTAGCAAGCCAACGAGTGCAATGCCTCAAACTCCCCCCACGCATCGAGCCAGGTCAGAAACCGCGTCCGGTGCTCCACCCGCCACGCCTCCACCGCCATCGCGGACTGCGTCCCAATCATAAACAACAGCGAAGGCGTATAAAACCACTCTTTGTTCCGCTCCTCTAAGAGCCGCCAATACCGCTGCACGCGCCGAATCTCCCCGCTTGCCCCTTCCGCCTTCACGCGCTCCGCCAACCGAACCAATTTAGTTGACGTGAACTTTTGCTTTTCCAAAAGCGCCAACCCATCCCGAATCATCCCGATCTCAATTGACACCATCCGGCTGTTTTCGATGATGCCGTTCACGGCCTCCCGCAACGTCGACCCAAACGCCGTCTGCAGCGCCAACCCGCCCAACAAAACCTGTCCGTAGTTCTGCCAATCCACCGCCCCTGTCGCCAGCAGTGCCCCGCCCGTCACGACCATGACATTGCACCCCATCGCCGCCCACCGCATCCACGGCGCGAAGGGCGTGGGCGGACAGTTCAGCCAAGCGGCAAACGTTCCCGCCTGCGCCTGCGTCGCTTCCCAGCCTAGCGTCGCCATCGCTTCCCGCAGCCCCACGTTGTCCCGCAACTCCTGCACAGCCTCCTGCCGCTCGCGGCCTTCGGTCACCGCCTGAGTTTGCTCGGCCAAGTAGTCGGCCAACCGTTGTTTCCCTGCTTCCGTTCGTGCCCGGCAGATTCGCTCGAACAGCGATCCCTCTCCAAATACGTTTAGGTCCCGGGCATACAGATGGCCCTTCGCCACGTACTCCTCGCCCGTCTCCCCCGTCCCCGCCCATGCGCCGTCCAGCCGCTCCAACCCCTTCGCGTAGAACGTCAGCAATCGGTTCGTCGCCTTACGCGCCGTTTGCACCCGAGCGAACTTCTGCGCGCACCACCAAGCCCCCGGTACCACTACCAGCGCCACCCAAACCGGAAAAGCCTGCTGCCTCAGCGCCATATAGCCGAGCCAGAAGAACAGGCCCGCCGCCCCGATCAGCCCCATCAGCAGCCCGGACTGCTCGCCTTCCATCTCGACTACGTTGGCTTGCACCGTCCGCCGTCGTTGCTCATAAGCCAGCCGTACTTCTTCCGTGGACATTGCCGTAAGTGTAGCGACTTCGCTCTCGAATCGGTTAACTTTCTCCTTACGGTACAGTCCTGCTGTCCGGCAAACCAGCACCGCCTGCCCCTGCGTCACTAGGATCTTTAGGTCCCCCTCCTCCACCTCAGGATTGACCGCCCACAGCACATTCCAATGATAAAGATGAAATTGGATGGCACTCCGGGGTAACTGGGACCCAGTAAGGGCTCCTTTCCACGGTTCGGTGGCGGCGGTGTGATTTTGGAAACAAGGGACTCGTCGCCGAGGCGGTAGAAATGTGGGAATCGCGGAGCGATTTCCAAGGGCAGTGGGAAGAGAGGGAAACCGTTTTGGGGTTTTCCTCCCTTTCCACCGCCCGTCATTTCCACGGCCGTTTTCGTCCGGTTAAGCAGGGTGCGCTTTCGGGTAAAAGCTACGGAACAAAATGCATTTGGCGTCTTGCATGCGGCGCCCCGACTCGGTGTCGCTGATGCGCGGCGCTTGGGCCACCAGCGCCGCCATCGTCTGACCGGGGCGGAGAAGCTGAGCGGGGTCGGGTAGTTGTTGAACGACCTCCCAAGGGGTGGCATATCGTTTGTAGACTCGCTTTTCCCTACCCTTGGTATCGGTGATGATATCGGATTGGCCGCAAGGCCGGTGAAAGTGCAAGTAGGGGTTGAGGTGTTTGCAGTAAATGTTGAATCATAGGGGAGCATTACCGTACGCCGCAAGAGGCCTCGCCGCAACGCGTGCTGGCCGTCAACCGCGGCCGTTGGAGCATCGAAAGCGTTCATCACATAATCGACTGGAACTACGATGAGGATCGCAGCCAAATCCGCACGGGCTTTGGCCCAGAGAATATCACGCGCCTGCGCCGCTTTGCCGTGGGCATCCTCAAATCATTGCAGAAGCCCGCGCAATCCATCGCTGAGAGGATGCGCAAGCTCACGTTCAGAACGCGTCTTGTCTTCGACTACTTGCGCATGACGAAAAACTCAATCCCCAGGGCGTTCGCCCGTTGAGAACAAATTTACCGTGGTCCCAGACGCGAATTACCTTGACGCCGTGCTTGCGAAACTTGGCCAGCGCTTGCTGTCGTGCGGCCGCGCTTTGATAGAGGGATTCGTTGTAGAGATCGTTAAAGAAGCTGACGCCGGTGTGGTGCCGCCGGTGTAACGAAACGGGCGACTGTCGAGGAGAAAACGTGTGCAGTCGACGGAGAGTTCAGCTGCGGGCAAGAGCAGAGTGGCGGCAATGACAGCGGAGAGCAGAGGCATAGGATTACCCACTGTATCCAGTTGTTAATGGCGCAGGGATAGCGGGGTGAACTACCATAAGGTAGTCCCTCCCGATGGCACTTCGCTTCTATAATTCACTCTCCCAACAGCTAGAACCTTTTACGCCGCAAGATGGCAAGACGGTCCGAATGTATACCTGCGGACCGACGGTGTATCACTACGCCCATATCGGGAACCTGCGGACGTTTACGTTTCAAGATATTCTGCGGCGTTGGTTGCGAGCGTCTGGCTTTGCTTTGAACAATGTGATGAATATCACCGACGTCGAAGACAAGATCATTCGTACGGCCATGGGGCAGGGCAAGACCCTGCGTGAATATACGGCGCAGTATGAAGAGGCGTTCCTTGAAGACATGGCGACGCTGCGTTTAGAACGCCCTGAACGCGTGGTGCGGGCGACCGAGCACATCGACGAGATGGTCGACCTGATCCAGAAACTCGGCGAGAAAGGGTTTACGTACGAGTCCGATGGGAGCACTTACTATCGAATTTCGAAGTTCCCGGAGTATGGAAAGCTCTCCCACAACGACTTCGGCGGGATGATCGCTGGGGCACGGGTGGACGTGGATGAGTACGAGAAGGACGACGCGCGCGACTTCGTGCTTTGGAAGCAGAAGAAAGAGGGCGAGCCGAGTTGGGATACCCCGATCGGCGACGGGCGGCCGGGCTGGCATATTGAGTGCAGCGCGATGGCGATGAAGTATTTAGGGGAGACGCTGGACATTCATGCCGGCGGGATCGACTTGCAGTTTCCCCACCATGAGAACGAAATCGCGCAGAGCGAGGCCGTTACCGGAAAGCAGTTCGCCAAGTTTTGGCTGCACGCCGAACACTTGATTGTCGAAGGCCAGAAGATGTCGAAGTCACTGGGCAACTTCTATACTCTCCGCGACCTGTTGGAGTTGGGCTATGCGCCGGAGACGGTTCGCTTCCTGCTGGAAAGCGTGCCGTATCGGAACAAGCTGAACTTCACGATGGACGGGGTGAGGGCGGCGGCGACGGCGATTGAACGGCTCCGGAATTTTGAGCTGCGGTTGAAGACGGAGAAGTTTGCGGCCGCCAGCGAGGCGGCCAGCGAAGAGCGGACGGCGGCGGCGGTCGAGCGCTTTCGCGAGGCGATGGACGACGATCTGAATACGGCCGGGGCCTTAGGCGTTGTGTTTGAATTTTTGCGCGATACGAATTCGGCGATGGATAGTGGAAAGTTTTTGGCGGGCAACGTCGCCTCGGCGCAGGGTTTGCTGAACCTGTTCGATAGCGTGTTCGACGTGATGCGGCCGACGACGGTGGCGGGGGGCATTAGCGATGAAGCGGTGGAAGCGCTGATTGCCGAGCGCGTGGCGGCGAAGAAGGCGCGAAACTTTGGCCGGGCCGATGAGGTGCGGGCGGAGTTGGACGCGCAGGGCATCGTGCTGGAAGACACCAAAGACGGCCCGCGTTGGAAACGGAAATGAAGATTCACACACAGGCGGTTCACGCCGGCGACCGGAAGAAGGCAAGTGACGCGATTCCGGTGACGACGCCGATTTATACGGCGGCCAGCTTTTCCTACGACGACATTGAGACGACGGACCGGGTTTTTGCTCATGAAGTGCCGGGCTACGCCTACTCGCGATACGACAACCCTACCAACCATGCGCTGGAAGAGTTGTTGACCGCTCTTGAAAGCGGCGCGGGGTCGCTGGCTTGTTCGACCGGGATGGCGGCATTGCAGATCGCGATTTTGACGGCGCTGCTGGACCGTCGGAAGAAGGTGTTGGCGGCGACGGCGCTCTACGGGGCAACAATCAACCTGCTGCTGAAGGTGATGGAGCCGTTTGGCGTTGAGACTTCGTTTGTTGACATCACGGACGTGGCGGCGGTGCGGGCGGCGATTGAAGCCGAGAAGCCGGGTTGCGTGCTGATGGAGACGGTGTCGAACCCGGTGCTGCGGGTGGGTTCGTTGGCGGAGTTGGCGGCGGTGTGCCGGGAGTTTAACGTGGCGCTGATTGTGGACAACACGTTTGCGACGCCGCTGCTCGTGCGTCCACTGGAACTGGGTGCGCATATGGTGGTGCATTCGTTGACCAAATACCTTTCCGGGCATGGCGACGTGATGGGCGGGGCGGTGATTGCGGACGAGGTCCATTTGCCGATATTGCGGGAGTTGTCGCGGACTTATGGGCCGACGATGGGGCCGTTTGAGTGCTACCTAGCGATGCGCGGGATCAAGACGTTTCCGCTGCGGATGGAGCGGCAGTGTGCGAATGCGGCGACGGTGGCCAAGTTTTTGCGGAGCCATTCGATGGTGGAGCGGGTTTTTTATTTGGACGACCCGGCGCACCCGGACGCGGCTACGGTGGCAACGTTGTTTCCGCCCGGGATGTTTGGCGCGATGGTGGCTTTTGAGGTGAAGGACGCCGGGACCGCAGAAGTGTTTTCGTTCATGAATCGGCTGGATTTGGTGGTTAGAGCGACGTCGCTGGGCGATGTGCACTCGATGATGCTGTATCCGAAGATGGCGTCGCATCGGGATTTGAGTCCGAAGCAGCGGGAGCGGATGGGCATTCGAGATTCGCTGGTGCGGTTGTCGGTGGGGATTGAGGCGGCCGAGGATATCTGCGCGGATTTGGATCAGGCGCTGCGGGGATAAAAAAGCCGCAAAGCTTTTGGGGTGGCGGCGTTGAAGAGGGTTTGGGAGTAGCGGGGTTGGGCGGTGGGCTGGTAGAAGTTGGCACCGGTGCCGGAGTTGTTGGCGCTGGCCGAGAGAATGCTGGCGGCGAGGTTAAGGACCTGGGCGTTGGCGGTGGAGGCACTTTGGACGCGTCCGGCGGTGAAGCCGTTGCCGTTGTCGGCGACGACGTTCCAGGCGGCGAGTCGGAAGGCGGCGGCTTGCCAGTTTTGGGTAAAGCTGGGGACGTAGGTGTTGAACATCCAGGCTAGGCGTGGGCCGCGGGCGAACTGGTTGGTGGAGAGCGGCATGACGTCGACGGCGTCGGTACGAAGCATGACTGCGGCGCATGACGAAGGGGTCGGCGCAGAACAGGAGAGCGGTGAGGTTGGAGCTGTCGTAGGTCCTCGTCATTGCGTTCATCGTAAGACTAAATACAACGGAAAGGCCAATCAGGCTTAGGATGCTGGTCAGGAGGTGTGATTGGCTCGTCTTCATGAATCCGGTATTCGGGTTTGGATCGCTTGGGTAAATGGCTCAAACGCATCAAAAATGGCTACGGCGCCGTTGGTCCGAGGGTAGGTGCGGAGGCTGTGATTAGGGCGTGCCCATGTCCGATACCTTAGCTCGGAGGTATTGAAAAACGAGAGATTGGGACAGATTGGCTCAGGCGGGGGCGACGATTTGGCTAGGGGAAAGGCTGATGAAAGAGTTCCAGGTTCATGTTTTCGCGGGGAAATTCCGCTCGGCGAAGCCGAGGATGTCGGTGAAGGCGGGTGGCGGTTCGCAGGCGGCCGTATGGCACCAACGGACAGAGGGGTTGTTGGGGGCGAGCGTTGTGCGGAACGAGAACGCCGAGGAATTTGCGATTGAATAGAACATCTGGGAGGGTATCGTCGGAGGTGCAAGGGATCACGGGTGCTGCTGCTCTGTCCTCCGTCGAACTCCGTGGCCATCTGCCTCGAACGATACTTTCCCCAACCGAAGCCTTCCTGGATATGCTTTGTCATAAGTGGCGACGGCCTGCGCGTTGACGGTAAGTGTTTCTAGGTTCATCGGGTATGCACTGACGCGTGGCGTTTTACCAAGCCTTTGGGGGGAAATCGGGTCACCCTGCAGTTGGATAGAGAATGTTGTGGCATTCCGCGAAGTGGTGTTGTAAACTCGCCTGAGAATATGAGTTGGCTTGAGTTAACTCTATGATAAATCATAGAGTTGGCTTCCGAAATACAGAGGAGAGATGACAATAACAAAATTAACGACGTTGTTTTTAGCGCTTGTGCTGAGTTGCGCGCTGGTCTTAGGGCAGACTTCGACCGGCTCTTTGAGCGGGACAATCACCGATCCAAATGGGGCTGCAATCCCAGGGGCCAAGGTAGTTGCATCGAGTATCGATACGGGTTCGAGGCTGGAAATCATGACGACCGACGCCGGTCTCTACGTTTTTCCGGTATTGCCGGTGTCGACCTACAATATCATTGTCGAAAAGGCGGGCTTCAAGAAGCTGAATCGCCAGAATATCGAGATCCGCATCGCCCAACGGCAGGATTTGGATTTGAGGTTGGAAGTCGGTGATGTGCAGCAGACGGTTGACGTCACAGCCGATGCTCCGCTGCTTGAGACCTCAACCGCGGAGCGAGGCCAGCAGCTCTCCCAGAAGTTCATGGACAACCTGCCGCTGTTTTCCGGCGGTATCCGTAACCCGCGGGCCTTTGTGAACTACATGCCTGGCGTTACGAACAACGGTGAGCAGAGCGTGTCCGGTTCTGGTGGGCGTGCGCAGGAAGTGCTCATCGACGGTGGCAGTGCGCTCAATGTTGAATCGAGTGCCGTCTTCAATTTCCCTTCTTCGGAAATGTTTAGCGAATTCAAGATGCTGCAATCGAACTACTCGGCCGAATACGGTCGTGTGGGTGGTGGTATTGAAATTTATGTAGCCAAGAGCGGTACGAACTGGATTCACGGCGCCGCGTTTCACAACATGCGTCGCGACATCTGGAATGCAAACGCCTGGGCGCGGAATGCGAACCCGAACCCGGCCGGTAATTTCCGACCGAAGGAACGCTTCAACGAAACCGGCGGTGTGATCGGTGGGCCGATCTTCGTTCCGAAAGTGTATGACGGTCGCAACAAGACCTTTTGGTTTTTCACCTACGATAAGGACATTCGTCCCGTATCTTTGGGCTTTCCCCTGCTGACGGTGCCCACTGCCGATATGAAGCAGGGCAACTTTAGCCAAACGGGTGTCCCTGTTATTTACGACCCGGCGACCACGGCCGGCGACGTGCGCACCCCGTTTCCTGGCAATACGATTCCCCAAGCGCGGTTTAGCCGGGGTGCGCGGAATTTGTTGCCTCTGATTCCGAATCCGACTCGTAACGGTTTATTGGCTGGCAACTACGACTTCGTCAATCGGACCGCGTTCGAACGCACCATTTGGAGTCTGAAGTTCGATCATGCGTTTACGGCGACCAATCGGCTTTCGTTTTTCTTCAGCAATGAAGTGCAGGCCCAGGATGACGTCACCAATTTCGAAGGTGCCATCGGCAATGGGTTGCAGAACTTTCAGAAGCCTTTCAACTATCGTTTCAACCATGACCTGAGCATTCGCCCGAACTTATTGATGCATACGACCTATTCGGTGTCAAAGACGCGGCAGACTTGGGACAATCCCTACCAAAAGGGTGCGGGCAGCAAGCTGGGCTTTGGATTATCGGGCGATTCTGATGCAATTCCCCGGGTCCAGTTCTCTGGAGCGGCGGGACTTTCGCCCTACGGTGTACAGGACGGCAAGGTCGCCAATGGCCTGCAGTTCAACACGCAATACCAGTTGACGCAAGGTTATACGTTGCTGCAAGGGAAGCACGAGTACAAATTTGGCTGGTCTTACCGCCGCTTTCTGACCCTAGGCCAGGATTTGGCCGGTACCAACGGCCTTTATCTCTTCAACCGAGCGCAGACCGCATTGCCGACGGCTCTCACTTCGACTGGCCATGAATTTGCCAGCCTGTTGCTGGGCGGTGCCGACCGCGCGTCGCAGATTGTGCCGCCGGTGCTTTTCGACACGAGTGTGTATCACGACACGTCGGTTTACTTCCAGGACAATTGGAAGGTCTCTCAGCGTTTGACCCTGAATCTGGGACTTCGTTACGAAGTGCCGATCGGCTGGCATGTGCCGGGCGGAAACGGGTATTCACACGTTGACATTAAGGTGCCGAATCCGGCCGCTGGCGGACTTCCGGGTGCGCTCGTGTTCTCGGGTGCTGGTCCTGGCCGCACTGGGCAGAGACGGTTCTATCCGAACGATTACTCGAACATCGGGCCCCGACTGGGCTTCGCCTATCAGTTGGGTAAGAAAACCGTTCTGCGCGGCGGTTATTCCATTTATTACCAGGGTCTTTCGAGCGGCGGGTGCGGTTGCCGTGCGGGCTTTGCCGGCAGCAACGACCTGGTCAGCGATGGCCGGAATGCTGTGTTGAACTGGGACAACGGGATTCCGCTGGCACCTGGCTACCGTCCTCCTCCGATCATCGATCCTTCGTACGTGAACTTTCAGAGCGTACAGTATCAGGGATCGACGGCTGGTCAAGCCGGTCGCATCTACAACTGGAGCTTCAACATTCAGCATGAAGTGAAGAACTTCCTGATTGACGTTGCTTACCAGGGCAATCGCGGAACTCGTTTGAATTCGACGATCGATTTAAACCAGTTGCCGACGAGCTTGTTGAGCCGTGGTTCGCTTTTGTCCTCGCGGATTGATTCTCCGGCAGCAGCGGCAGCCGGCTTCAGAGCTCCTTTTGCCAACTTCCCGGGCAATCTGAGTGTCGCCCAGTCCTTGCGTCCATTCCCGCAATATCTCTCGGTCAGCAGCCTGTTCGCTGGTTACGGCAGGAGCTGGTATGACGCGATGCAGGCCAAGGTGGAGCGCCGGTTTGGTTCCTACCAGTTCTTCGCCAACTATACGTGGTCGAAGAGCTTGGCCAACGGCCACTTCCGCCAGGTATTCAGCCAGCAGGGTGGTCAAGGCTCACCGCAGGACTACAACAACTTGCCAGACGCCAAGAGCTTCATGCCTTTTGACGTCCCTCACGTGTTGAACATTCTCGGTACTTTCGATGTGCCGTTCGGCAAGGGTCACAAATACATGAGCAGCAGCCACCCGATTACCAATGCATTGGTGAGCGGGTGGACGATTTCAACGGCACTGACTTACCGCAAAGGTACGCTACTGCAGTTGGTAACCCCGGGAAATCCGCTCGGAAACGGTGTTCTGTTTGCACCGCTGACGAAAGCGAATCTGACCGGGACGCCGATCCGAACCGGAGTCGAACGGACTTCGCTCGACCCGAACAACCCGAGTTCGCGTTTCTTCAACGCTGCTGCCTTCACTTCCGCACCGCAGTTTACTCTCGGAACAGCAGCTTTCTACCAGGACGACTTCCGGCAGCCGGCCGTCTTCACCGAGAACATCTCGATCGTGAAGCGGACCAAGCTCTGGAATAACGACAAGAACCCGGTGGAACTGACGTATCGCGCGGACGCCTTCAACATGTTCAATCGCACCAACTTCGGTGGTGTGGTTGGCACGATTGGCAATGCGAATTTCGGTCGTCCGACCGGACCGCAAAACGGTGCTCGCTTGATCACGATGGGCCTTCGTTTGAGCTTCTAGTTCTTACGCTTGGTTCGTTGGAAGGGCGCTCCTGCAAAGGGGTGCCCTTTTTTGTGGGCTCTGCACGTTCAACAGCGACGAAGGGTCTGAGAGAATAACGGCGGAATTCGATAATAGTATCGTGATATCATTAAGGCATGAATGCTTTTCGTGTCGTGTTGGCTTTGGTTGCCACCTCTTCCCTTTTTTTCGCGGAACCAGGCCCTGCTGTGGGGCGGGTCGAGGGCAACATCATTTTGCAGGTGACGGGCAAGCCGCTGCACCACGCTTCGGTGCTACTGCTGCCGCTGGGCCGGGTGATTGAGTCCGACGATAACGGCAAATACCAGTTCGCCGAAGTGCCGGTCGGCAAGTACGACCTGGTGGCGTCGGTGAATGGGCTGACGGGCGGACGGGTTTCGATCACAGTGGCAGCCGGGCGCGTGGCGACGGCCGATTTTTCCCTCGCGGTTTCGCCGCTGCGGCAGGAGATCACCGTGACGGCGTCGGGCCGACCGGAAACGACGCTCGAAGCCTTCAGCGCCGTTTCGTCCATCGATACGCTGGATTTGGCGACGAAAGCGGCAACGTCCTTAGGTGATGTTCTCGACGGGCAACCGGGCGTCGCCAAGCGCAGTTCGGGGCCTGGCACGGGTCGGCCGGTGCTGCGCGGTTTCGATGGCGACCGGGTGCTGATTATGCAAGACGGCGTGCGAACCGGGACGCTGTCGGCGCAATCCGGCGACCATGGCGAACCGGTGGATCCGCAGTCGCTCGAACGAGTGGAGATCGTCCGCGGACCGGCTACGCTGCTCTATGGTTCAAACGCGATTGGCGGAGTCGTGAATATGATCACTGGCCATCATGAGGCGCAGTCGACGGGGCATGAGGGGCTGCATGGCTACCTTTCGACGCTGGGGGGGACGAACAACTCGCAGGCGGGAGGGAGTGGAGGGCTCGATTATGGCTTCGGGCGCTGGGTGTTCCGGATGGGTTCGGGGGGACAGCGGACGTCCGCCTACTCGACCCCGGAGGAGCGCATTTACAACTCGGCGGCGCGGACGTATTCGGGGCAAGCGGGGCTGGCCCGTTATGGGGAAAAGAAGTGGTTCAACTTGAGCTACAACACCCAGCGGGGGACGTACGAAATTCCGGTCAGTGAAGAACGGACGCGTTTGCCTTTTACGCGGCAGGGGGTGCGGTTGACGGGTGGATTTCGGTCGTTGAATCGGCCGATTGAGGGGATTCAGTATAGCTACAACTACACCGATTGGAAACACGACGAGGTGGCGGACGGGAAGGTGGAGAACCAGTTCTTCAACAAGCAGTCGGACTATCGGGCGGTGTTTGAACAGCGGCGGTCGGGTCGGTTGTCGGGGAGTTTTGGGGGATGGGGATTGCGGCGGGACTACAAGGCCGTCGGCGCGGAGGCGATCACGCCGCCGACGATTCAGAATGCCCTGGCGGGTTTCGCGGTGGAGACTCTGACGATTTCCGACCGGGTCCGGATGCAGTTTGGCGCGCGCCTGGAGAACAATCGGTTTAGTCCGGAGCGGCTGGCGAAACGGTCGTTCACGGGGCTTTCGGCGTCGGCCGGGGTGAACGCGGGGATTTGGAATGGCGGGGTGTTTGTCGTGAACTACAACCATTCGTATCGGGCTCCGGCGATTGAAGAGTTGTACGCGAATGGGCCGCACGTGGGGAATTTGACGTTCGAGATCGGCGATGCGAAGTTGCGGCGGGAGCGGGGGGATGGGCTGGATATCTCGCTGCGGCACACGTCGACCCGGGTGCGGGCGGAGTTGAACTACTTCTACTATCGGATGCGGGATTTTGTGTTTTTGGCACCGACCGGCGAAGAGGAGGACGGGCTGCGGGTGGCGGAGTACAAGCAGGCGAACTCGCGATACACCGGGGTCGACGGGCGGGTGCAGGCGGGTTTGCATAAGAACGTCTGGTTGAATCTGGGTTTTGATGCGGTGCAGGCGGAGTTGACGGGGTTGGGGACGCCGCTGCCGCGGATTCCTCCGGTGCGCGGACGGGTGGGGTTGGATTTGCGTTGGCGCGGGCTGAGCGTGGCACCGGAGGTGGTGCTGGCGGACCAGCAGACGCGGATCTATTCGACCGAGACCGAGACGGCGGGGTATGCGCTGGCGAGCGTGCGGGGGACCTATACCTGGACGCGGCAGCACGCGATTCACCTGTTTGGGGTGAACGTCTTCAACGCCGGGAATCGGCTGTATCGGAACCATCTATCCTTCATCAAGGACGTGGCGCCGGAGATCGGACGGGGGATTTCGGTGAGCTATTCGGTGCGGTTTTTCTAGGCCCTTTGCTACCCTAGGCAGATGCTTTCTGTTCGCGGTCACGTGCTCCGCATGGCCGCGATGGCGTGGCCGATTATCATCGCCGAAATTGGCTGGATGGCCATGGGGCTCGTCGATACGCTGATGGTGGGGCCGTTGGGGAAGGCCGCCATTGGGGCCGTGGGGGTCGCGAATATTCTGTACGATACGTTCGGAATTTTTTCGCTGGGACTCTTGTTGGGATTGGATCCGCTGGTGGCGCAGGCGTTTGGTGCCAAGCGGCTGGAGGAGTGCAATCGATACCTTCGCCAGGGGGTGTGGCTGGCGCTGTTTTTGACGCCGCCGACGATGGCGATGGCGTTGGGGTTGCCTTGGTTGATGGCCTGGATCGGGGTGCAGCCAGAGGTGCGGGCGTTGGCGGAGCCCTACGTTCTGGCGCTGTCGACGGGGACGCTGCCGCTGCTGCTCTACGCGGCGTTTCGGCGGTTTTTGCAGGGGACGGATCGGGTGAAGCCGGTGATGGTGGCGCTGGTTTCGGCGAATCTGATCAACGCGGCGGCGAACTATTGGCTGATTTACGGCGGGTGGGGCCTGCCGGCGTTTGGGGTGACGGGATCGGGCTGGGCGACGGCGGTGGCGCGGGTGTTTCTGGCGGGGATGTTGATCGCGGCGACGCGGGTGGACGACATCACGGGGCTGTGGCGAACGTGGGCGAAGCCGAAGGCGGGTGAACTGGTGGAGTTGCTGCGGTTGGGGGCGCCGGCGGCGGGGCAGATTGGGTTGGAAATTGCGGTGTTCGGGGCGGCGACGCTGCTGGCGGGGCGACTTTCGACCGTGTCGTTGGCGGCGCATCATATTGGGTTGAACCTGGCGAGCATGACCTTTATGGTGCCGCTGGGGATTTCGTCGGCGGGGGCGGTGGTAGTGGGGCAGGCGTTGGGGCGGAACGAACCGCGCGAGGCCAAGCGGGCGGGGTGGGTGGCCCTGGTTTTCGCTGGCGGGTTTATGGTGGTGGCGGGTTTGGTGTTTGCCTTTGCTCCGCTCGTGGTGTTGGGAGCGTTTACGACGGATCCGGAGCTGCTGAAGATCGGGACGGGGCTGCTGCGGATGGCGGCGGTGTTTCAGCTTTTCGATGGGTTGCAGGTGGCGGCGACGGGGGTGTTGCGGGGGGCGTCGGAGACGCGGTTGCCGATGGTGGCGAACTTGGTGGGGCACTGGGTGCTGGGGTTGCCGCTGGGTTACTATCTGGCGTTTGAGCGGGGGATGGGGGCGGTGGGGCTGTGGGCCGGGCTGTCGGTGGGGCTGGTGGTGGTGGCGGTTTTATTGGTGGTGCATTGGTGGCGGCTGCCGGTGGAAAAACTAATCCAATCGCCATCGAAAATTCGTTAAATCGTAGTGGTCGTTATGCCAGCGTAGACTTATCATGTCTCTCTCTCGACGCGCATTTGCTACTGGCCTTTCCGCGGCCTCGTTAGCTGCCCAGACGACTCCGACCACGACGGCATTTGCCCACGGGGTGGCCAGCGGCGATCCGCTCGTAAACCGGGTGATCATCTGGACCCGGGTTTCGCCGACGAATTTGCAGGATCAGGTGACGGTGGAGTGGTCGGTTGCCGAAGATGCGGCCTTCCGGCGGGTGTTGCAGCGCGGGGTGACTTCGACCAACATCGGTTTCGACTTTACGGTGAAAGTGGACGTGACGCGGCTGGACCCAAACACGACTTACTACTATCGCTTTGCGGCGTTGGGGGCGCAGTCGCCGATCGGTCGGACGAAGACGTTGCCAATCGGCGCGGTGGACCGGGTGCGCTTCGCGGTGACTTCGTGCTCGAACTTCCCGTACGGCTTTTTCAACGCTTATCGGATGATCGCCAATCGGGCAGATCTCGACTGCGTGCTGCATTTGGGCGACTACATTTATGAGTACGGGGAAGGGCAGTACGGTACCGGCGCGCCGATTGGCCGGGCCCCGCTGCCAAACAAAGAGATTGTGACGCTCGACGACTATCGGCAGCGTTACGCGCAATACCGCTCCGATGCGGATCTACAAGAAGCGCATCGGCAACATCCGTGGATCGTGGTTTGGGACGACCATGAATCGACCAACGACTCCTGGACCGACGGGGCGCAGAACCACCAACCAGGGACCGAAGGCGATTGGTCCACCCGGCGCGCCGTGGCGACGCAAGCCTGGTTTGAATGGCTGCCGGTGCGGGAGAATCCGTTCCTGAACAGCCAGATCTATCGCACGTTCCGGTTTGGCGACCTGATGGATCTGTCGATGCTGGATACCCGGTTAGCGGGGCGAAGTGAACAGGTGGGCCCGACGAGTCCTCTACTGGCGGACCCGAACCGTTCCCTGCTGGGCTCGGACCAGGAGGCTTGGCTGTTTCAAGAGTTGCTGAGCTCGCAGAATCGGTCGACGCGTTGGAGGGTGGTCGGTCAGCAGGTGATGATGGGGCAGTTGCTGAACCCGGCGGACGGCAACATCTTTAACCCCGATCAGTGGGACGGTTATCCGGTGGCGCGGAACCGTTTCCTGAATCATCTGGCCACCAATCAGATTTCGAATGTCGTGGTGTTGACCGGCGACATCCATTCCTCGTGGGGCAATGAGATTACGGTGAATCCGTTTCTACCGGGTGGGTTCACGCCGCGGTGTGTGGAGTTTGTGACGCCGGCGGTGACCTCGCCCGGAATCGATGATCGGGCCCAGGCGACGGGCTTCCAGTTGCAGATTGGGGCGACGCACCCGCACGTGAAATATGTGGAACTCTTTCGGCGCGGCTATATGCTGGTCGACATCGACAAGGATCGGGCGCAGGCGGAGTTCTACCACGTGGCGACGATCACTGAGCGGAAGGCGGAGGAGGAGTTCGCCCGAGCTTTACAGGCTGCAAACGGGGTGAGCCGGTTGACGCCAGCGACCCAGTCCCGGCCGCGGAGCAATCCGGCGCCATTCGCTACCTAAGGTCTGTGTCATCCTTGGCTTATGGGCCAGTATTGGCGTCGGCTGAAGAGGGCGATCCAACCCAGAATCTCGCAACGATTCACGTCGGCGGGGTTCTGGTTTACAATCATGATTTTGCTGACCGGAACGGCGGCGTTTGTTTCCGGAAACAATTTGATCTTTTTGATTCTGTCGGCTTTGCTGGCGACGTTGCTCGTGAGCGGCAATCTGAACCGGCTGACGCTGGCGGGGTTGGAAGTGGCGTTTCATCCGCCGGAACACCTGTTCGCGCGGCGGAGCGAGTCGGGTCGGTTCGTGGTGCGGAATACAAAGTGGTGGTTTCCGAGTTTCGCGTTGCGGCTTTCGGGCCGGGACCGCGACGGGATGGGCAAACCGGTTTTTATTCCGTTGATCGCTTCGGGCGAGGCGGTGGAGTTTTACGCCGCCGTGCGGTTCGATCGCCGGGGACTCTATCGAGAGAACGGATTTCAGTTTACGTCGCGGTTTCCATTTGGATTTGCAGAGCGGAGAGCGAAGGTGACGCTGCTAGCCGATGTGCTGGTGTATCCGGAGTTGCGGAGCTTGCACTTGGAAAATTCGGTTTTTGTAGAGCTTTTGGCGCAGGCGGAAGCACGGCGGCGGGGGCGAGGGACGGAGTTTCACCAACTGCGGCCGTATCATTCTCAGGAGGACGCGCGGCGCATTGATTGGCGGACTTCGGCGCGGCACGGGGAGATGTATCTACGGGAGTTTGCGGTGGAGGAGCAGCAGGACGTGGAGCTTTGGTTGGACTTGGGCGGGTGGAGCGAGCATGGCTTCGATGTGGCGGTGCGAGCTGTAGCGATGCAGATGTTCGAGTTGACGCGGTTGAGGATTCCGGTTCGGTTGAAGACGCAGGGGCGAGAGATGGCGGTGCCGGCCGAGACCGACGTTTACGGGGTGTTGGGATACTTGGCGGTGTTGAAGGACGACCCGTCGGCGGGGCCGTTGACGGAGGAAGACCAGCCGGAGGGTGCGCTGGTGTTGTACTACGCCAGCGACGCGGATCGGGTGCCGGAGGCGTTTCGCGCGCGGGCGATTACGAACCTCGAGTGGTCGATCATAGGCTGAGTCTGGGGTTAATAGTCTGGGGCTGAGAGTCTGGTATGATTTTCGGCTATGAACCTCTGGAATACGCGGGCACTGGGATTGGCGCTGGCCGGGCTGGCGGGAGCGTTGGCTTGGAGCCAATTGCCGCCGCCGCCACCGTTGAACTTGATCAAAATTGCGGACGATCTGCACATGCTGGAAGGCTCCGGCGGCAACGTCGCGCTGTTGACGACGAGCGAAGGAACGATCATCGTCGACGATAAGTTTGCGCCGAACGTGCCGCAGATTTATGAGGCGGCCAAGAAGCTGAGTGATAAGCCGATTCGGTACCTGTTGAACACGCATCACCATGGGGACCACACCGGGGGCAACGCGGGGATGATGGCGAAGGAACCGACCGAGATTCTGGCCCATGCGAATGCGCGGAACCGGATGATCAAGGGTGCGATGCCCGGGGTGCCGCGGATCGGGTATCGGGACGGGATCACGGTGGGATTGGGCGGCGTGGAGGTACGCGCGATGCATTTCGGGCGAGGCCATACCGACGGGGATGCGGTGGTGTTTTTGCCGAAGCATCGGGTGGTGCATATGGGTGATTTGTACTCGGTGGCGGGGCCGTTCATTGACTATGCAAGCGGCGGGTCGGCGCTGGAATGGGTGGGTACGCTGGACGCGGCGTTGGCGCTGGATTTCGATACGGTTATCCCGGGGCACGGGCCGGTTTTGAAGAAGGCTGACCTGCGGGAATATCGGAACAAGATTGCGGCGATGGCGAAGCAGATGAAGGATCTGCGGTCGAAGGGCTTGTCGAAGGATGATGCGGTGAAGGCGTTTGACCCGAAGCCGTTGGGCTGGGAGCCGGGTCGGCTGTTGGCGCGGGCATTGCCGGGGCTGTATGACGAGGTTGGTAAGTGAGAGCGTGGCTGCTCGGTCTTGTTTGGTCGGTTGCGATGGCGGCGGCACCGGCCTGGACGCCGCTGTTTGACGGCAAGAGCCTGAAGGGCTGGAAGCCGTGCAACGGCAGCGCCACGTACAAAGTAGACAAGAGCGTGATTGTCGGCACGACGGCAGAGGGGAGCCCGAACTCGTTTCTATGCACCGAGAAAAGCTACGGCGATTTCGTGCTGGAATTTGAGGTGCAGGTGGATCCGCGGTTGAATTCCGGGGTGCAGATCCGGTCGCACCAGAAGGAGACCGGACGGGTTTACGGCTACCAGGTGGAGATCGCCAATGAGAAGGAAGGGGTGTCGGGCGGAATCTACGACGAGGCGCGGCGGGGATGGCTCGCCAATATTGCCCAGAATCCGACGGCCAGCAAAGCATTCAAGGACAACCACTGGAACAAATACCGGGTGGAAGCGATGGGCGACCACATCCAAGTAACTGTGAACGGGGTGGCAGCGGCAGATTTGGTGGATTCGGTGGATCTGGACGGGTTTATTGCGTTGCAGGTCCATTCGTTCAAAGGGGACAGTCCGGCGCAGGTTCGATGGCGAAACCTGCGAATTCAAGATTTGGGGAAGCATGCCTGGCAGCCATTGGGCGATGGGAAGACGATGCAGGGTTGGGTGAAGAACGGCGGCGGGGAGTGGACGGTGACTAATGGGGTCTTCGCCGGACGGGTCACGTCCGACGAACAGAAACGCGGGTTTCTGATTTGGAACGAAGAGTGGAAGGACTTTACGGTGCGGATGCAGTACAAGATTGTGCAGGGGAACAGCGGGGTGTTCTTCCGCATGGGGGACCCGGACAACGGCACCGAGGTGAACAAGATGGGCTACGAGGTGGAGGTGGACCCGACGCGGGATGCCGGGAGTTTACAGGAGCCCGGCAGGGGCGCGCGGGGCTGGATTCTGCACACGGGGCCGGCGGAGAAGACCAACTATTTTAAGCCGAACGAGTTCAATACCCTCGTCATCCATGCGCACGGCGGGGACTTGACGATGCACGTAAACGACGTGAAGACGAGTGAGTTCAAAAACGATCCGGGCCGGAGGAGTGGACGGCTGGCGTTACAGTTGAATCCACGGAAGGAGCTTGAGGTTTACTTCCAGGAGTTCGCGATTCTGGCACCGGTGCGTTAGCGGCGGCGACGGAAAAAGGCCAAGGCGGCCAGGCCGCTGCCGAAGACCAGGTACGTCGACGGTTCGGGCGTCGCCACGACCCCGAAGGCGGCGTTGGTCCAATCGCGGGTTACCGTATCGAACAGGGTCGTGTGGAGGCCGTAGTAGATGCCTTTGTTGTAGGTTCCGGAGCCGCCCGGCTCCGAGGCCGAGGATAAGTCTTGCGAGGTCAGCAGCGGGTGATCCACTCGCCCCGATAGAACCCCATAGAGTCGATTCCGGGCGTAGCGCCGGGTCCCGCTGGCAAAACTGCCCGCCGAGTTCCCACCGATACCATAGCCGACCATGTCGACGAGGGAGCCGGTTGTATCGCCGAAGGTCGGGGCGGTGGAACCATCCGTAATACCGTAGATGGCCGCACCGACCGGGGCGGAGGTGGCCAAACGGAGAATGGCGTGTTGGACGCCGCTGTTCGGCGCGGGCCGATTCTGGAACCCGTCGTGGGCCTGGCTGCTGGAAACGTCGATGGTGATGGTTCCGGAGCCGGTCTGGAAGATGACGTTCCAACTGTCGGTCGGCGGTGAGGATGACGGTGGCCGTAATCAGTGTGTCCGTGCAACTGAATGAGCCACGGGCGGTGTAGTTGCCGATGATGCTCGCTACGCCGGTGTCGGCCGAGTTTCCGGTGGCGTAGCCGGGAGCAGCGTGTTCTGAATGGTGAGAGCACCAAGGGGGGGCGCCGGCCACGAATAGGAGCACGCGGAAGGAAGGCAAAAGTTTCATCGCTTGACTCGGCTCTACAATAGAAAATGCGCCAGAAAACTCAGTAAAATAGGATGTTGTGCCCTAGGCCCATTTCTCGGGCCCGGTCCCCGGCGGCGTCTCGCAGGTACCCATTAGGCATCGAAGGGGATCGCCTGGCGGGGTAGCACGAACGTGCTACCGTCGCCCTCAAATGAACTCTGAGCTTGATCCACCCAATCGCCGGTTCTTCGTCACGTCGCTAGCGGCGCGGGTCGCCTTGGTGGTACCGCCGATTACGGCCTCGACGATTTCGACCGACGCGGCTGGACTCATCGCCGGTGAGGTGAAGATCCCGGTGGCGGACGGCGACGTTTCGGCGTATTGAGCGATGCTCGTAAAAGGGAGGCAGTTTCCGGTGGTACCGGTAGTGCAGGAGATCTTTGGGGTCCATGACCATATCAAAGCCGTCTGTCGTCGGTTTGCCACGGCGGGTTGGTTTGCGATTGCGCAGGAGCTGTATTCGCGGCAGGGCAATGTGGCGCAGTTGGACAACATCCAGGACGTCTTCAAGATTGTGGCCGAAGTGCCGGATAGCCAGGTGATGAGTGACCTGGATGCCACGGTGGCCTATGCGAGCAAGACCGGCCATTGTGACGGGAAGAAGTGGAGTATCACGGGTTTTGGCTGGGGTGGGCGGGTGACTTGGCTCTACGCGGAGCATAACCCAAAGTTGAAGGCCGGAGTGGCTTGGTACGGGCGGTTGGTGGGAGAGGCGAACGCGATGACGTCGAAACCTCCAGGGGATCTGGCCGGTTCTGTGACGGTGCCCGTGCTTGGGCTGTACGGCGGGAAAGCTCGGGGGATTGGGGCGGAAACGCGGGGACAGATGCGAGCGGCCTTGCTGGCGGCGGGACGGCCGAGCGAGATTATCGTCTACCCGGAGGCGGACCATGGATTTCATGCCGACTATCGGCCGACGTACAATGAGGTGGCGGCCAAGGATGGCTGGTTGAAATTACTGGCCTGGATGAAGAAACACGGCGCGGCCTGAATCGATCTGTTCCTACGGAGATTTCTTCGCAATGATTTATACGATTGTCATTGGTTTTATCGTTGGGTTAGTGGCGCGATTTTTGATGCCGGGCCGGGATGCGGCCGGGTTCATCATTACGATTTTGTTGGGAATTGCTGGATCTTTTGTGGGCTCTTACCTGGGGCAGGCGTTGGGCTTTTATCTCCCGGGCCAGCCGGCTGGCTTCCTGATGTCGGTGGTGGGGGCGATGATCCTGTTGTTCGGGTTTAGGATGGTGCAAGCGAGGTCATAGAAGCTGTGTTTTCTGTCGCCGTTTTGACTCAGGTCTTGGGCTTGGCCATCGGTGCCGGGTTGAATCTTTACGCCGCCGTTTTAATGACGGGTCTGGGTATTCGGTATGGATGGCTGCCGCAGCTACCCACCGAGTTACAGGTGCTCGGCCACCCGGCCGTTTTGGGCGTAGCCGGGGCGATGTATGCAGCCGAATTCATCGCGGATAAGGTGCCGTTCTTTACCCCGATCTGGGATGGGATCCACGCCTTCATACGGCCCGTGGGCGGGGCGCTGCTCGCCTTGGGCGCGACCGGGGGCTTGGACCCGATGACGCGGACGCTAGCGATGCTGGCGGCCGGAACGCTGGCGTTGGGGACGCATTCGAGCAAGATGGGCCTGCGGCTGATCGCCCATACTACGCCGGAGCCGGCGACCCACTCGTTGATCAGCGTGGCCGAGGACGTGGGCGTGTTGGCGTTGCTGTCGCTCGTCTACCAATACCCGATGGTAGCGTTGCCGGTGCTGCTGATGATCCTTGTGGGCATTGCAATTCTGCTGCCGCTGCTGCTGCGCGTGGCGCGGTTCCTGGTGGCCGGGCTGTGGGCGCGGGTGGCGTCGCTACTGGGTGTAACCGCGGCCGAAGCGGCTGAAAGCTGGGTGCTGACGCAGGTGCAAGCGGTGCGAGTTTTCAGCCGGAAGGTGAAAGGTGCCCCCCGACTGAAGCCGGGCTACCTGCTGCTCTACGGGAACCGAACCCAGTTCGCTTATCGGCGCTGGGGCCGGACGAAGACGGTGGACGTGGGGGCGCTGGAGCTGACGCCCACGTGGGGGTTCGTTTTCAACGTCTTGCCCTGTGCGGACGGGGCGAGTTTCTATGTGACCAAGGAGTCGAGCCCCGGCCTTACTTCACAAACGCCTCGCGGAGCATCGCTTCAAAAGACGGCGTGCAAATAAGGGCGTTGCCGCCGTAGATGGAGTCGGTTCCGGCGAAGTTGAAGAACTTGCCGCCGGCCTCTTCGACCAGTACTTTCAGCGGGCACAGGTCCCAGGGTTGGGCGCTGGGTTCTACCCAGACTTCGGCTTTGCCCGTGACAATCATCATGCAATCCGGCCCGCCGCTGAGGCTGCGCACGGCCCAGAAGTTGGCGCAAAAATCCAGGACTTGGTCGCGATAGGACCACTTCTTGTTGTTCTGGAGACCGTTGAAGCAGACGACGGCGCGGTCGAGGCGTTCGACGGCGGATACCTTGCAGCGGACGTCGTTGCACCAAGCACCGCCGCCGACGCTGGCGAAGTAGGTTTCGTTCATGACCGGATAGTGAGCGCAGCCGGCGACGGGTTGGCCATTTTCTTCCAAGCCGAGCAGCACGCCCCACAGCATGTTGCCGCGGACGAAGTCGCGGGTGCCATCAATCGGATCGATAATCCACGTGCGGCCGGAACGGGAGGGTTTGGCGACGCCTTCTTCGCCGCGTTGGCCGTCTTCCGGGAACAGATCTTCGAGCATCGAGGCGATGAGCTTTTCACTTTCCTTGTCGGCGATCGTGACCGGAGAGTCGTCGCTTTTGTCTTCCATCTGAATGCCTTGCTCAAAATAACGCATGGCCAAGGCGGAACTGGCCTTGGAGATGCGGCGCATGGCGGCGATTTCGCGTTCGTAGTTCATCTTTGGAATATTATCTAACGATGGGCTTGCGAACGGTATATTCCCTCCTTGAAGAGGCGGTGACGAAGTATGGGGATCAGGTGGCGTTGCATCAACCGGTGCTTCTCGATAAGCAGCGGAGCTACCAGACCTGGACATGGCGTGCCTATCGCGACGCGGTGCGCGAAATCGCCTGCGGCCTGCGCGCGATGGGGGTGCTACCGGGCGACATCGTCGCCATCGGAAGCGAGACGCGGGCTGAGTTTTATTTGACGGATCTGGGCATCATGTCGAACGGCTCGATCGCCGCGGCGCTCTATGCGAATTCGCTGCCAGCGGACCAGGTTATGGCGCTGCGGACGTGCGGGGCGAAGGTCGTTTTTGTGGAGGACCCCAAGTATTTGAAGGTGTTGCGCGGAGCGGGCGGCAACTTATCCGTGCAGTGGGTTTTGCTCACCGGCTTTGAAGAAGGGGTGATGACCCTGGCCGAGGTGATCGCGCGGGGCCGGGCGGCGATGAACGAGGACACCGACTATTTCGAACGCATTCGGGTGATGGTGACGCCTGGCAATTGCGCGATTTTATACCTCACCTCCGGGGCGACGGGCGATCCGAAGATGGTCGAGGTTTCCCATCACGCCCTTGTATCCAACGTCGACATGGGGCCGAAGGCGATTCCCATCGGCCCGCAGGACCGGACCTTGGCGTTTCTTCCCTCCGCGCACATTGCACAGCGGATTGCGATTGAGTTGTTGCCGCTGCGATTGGGTGTGCCGGTGTGGTTCAGCGAGAGCCTGGGTCGCATGCCGCATGAGTTCAAGAGCGTGAAACCGACATTTTTTCTGGCGCCGCCGCGGGTTTGGGAGCGGGTCTATGCCACGGTCCGGACGGAGTTTCAGAAGTTCACGGGCATCAAGAAGACGCTGGCGTATACGGCATTGGGCATGGGCTCGGAAGCCGCGAAGTTTCGGCAACGTGGAGAGCCTGTCCCGTTGCGCTTGTCGCTGCCGCTGATGCTATTTGACAAGCTGGTGTTTGCGAAGATTCGGGAGCGGTTTGGCGGAGAATTGAAGTTCCCGATTTCCGGGGCCGCACCGCTGAGCAAGGACCTCGGACAGTTTTATGACGTCATCGGGATGCCCTTGATTGAAGGTTTTGGTTTGACCGAAGGAGGCATCAACTGCTTGAACCCGACGGACAAGCCGCGGTTGGGGACGATCGGGAAGCCGCTCGAAGGAGTGACGATGAAGATCGCCGACGACGGCGAACTGCTGATCTTCTCGCCGACGAATGCAACGGGCTATTTCAAAGACCCGGTGGCTTCGGCGGAGGTATTCCGCGATGGATGGCTCCATACGGGCGACCTGGCCAGCATTTCCGAGGATGGGTTCGTTTCGATCGTCGGCCGGAAGAAGGAAATGATTGTCTCCTCGAACGGGAAGAAGATTTACCCGTCGCGGGTGGAGGCGCTGTTCAAAACCGAGCCGCTGATCAGCCAGATGGTGCTCGCCGGGGAGCAGCAGCCGTACGTTACAGCGCTGTTCACACTGAACCCGACAGCGGCCGAGTTGATCGAGGGGATGAAGGGAAAGTCGATGGCTGAGTTAGCCGAAGCGCCGGCCGTGTTTAAGGAAGTCAAGAAGGCGGTGGAGCGGGCGAATAAGGAACTCGCCGGATACGAGGCGATTAAGAAATTCCGAATTTTGCCGCAGGACTTTTCGATTGACGGCGGGGAGTTAACGCCCACGATGAAGGTGCGAACGAAGAAGGTGTTGGAGAAGTACAAGGACGTCATTACTACTCTGTACGGCTCAAAAGACGATCTCCTGTAGCGGTGATTTCGCGGTGGTCGCCTTCGCCGTGGGCGATCGTGATGATGCTGCGATCGGGGGGGAGAAAACGAGCGAATTTTTCTCCCCATTCGATGAGCACGAGAGCGTTGGCGTCGAAGATATCCTCGAGGCCAAGGGTATAAAACTGCCTGGGTTCGTCGAGGCGATAGAGATCTATGTGATAGATCCGGACGGGTTCGCCGTATTCCTGGATCAGGGTGAACGTGGGGCTGGAAACTTCGGCCGAAGGGGCCACGCCCAGGGCTTCGACGAGGGCGGCGACGAGCGTCGTTTTGCCGGCGCCGAGGTTGCCCGTCAGTTGCACGACGCCGCGGGACGGGAGTAGCGCGGCGAGTTCGCGAGCGACTTCGATGGTCGCTTCCAGGTTTGCGGGAGACCAGGCGTAATCAGGCACTGCGGCGGATGGCCTCCGGGAGAAAACGAAGCAGGTCGGTGGCGATGACGCAGGATTCGGTGAGTTCGGCGGCAGCGAGTTCTCCGCAGAGTCCGTGCAGATAGACTGCGGCGAGGGCGGCGGTCCATGCGTCCGTCCGGGCGAGCAAGGCGGCCACCAGGCCAGTCAGGACGTCGCCGGAGCCAGCCGTGGCCATGGCGGGGCTGCCGGTGGGGTTGATGGCAGCGCGGCCGTCGGGGTGGGCGATGACGGTACGGTGACCCTTCAGCACGATGATGACGCCGTGGGCGGCGGCGAACTGCTGGGCATCGGCGAGGCGGTCGTTGACCGGGCGCCCGAGGAGGCGAGCCATCTCGCCCGGGTGCGGCGTGAAAACGCGAGGTGCGGCGAACCGCTCGGGCATCTCGCTGGAGAGCGAGTTCAGGCCATCCGCGTCGACGACCATGGGGCGGGGGCACTCCGTGACAAAAGCGCGGACGCGATGGTCATTCCCAAGACCGGGTCCGATGGCGATGCTGTCGCCGGGGAGAACGTTCCAGTTGCCGCTGAGCGGGGCGGTCATCAGTTCGGGAGAGGGCAGGAAAGCGGCGCTGGTGGCGACGGTGACGAGGCCGGAGCCCATGCGGAGGGCCGCCAAGCCGGTCATCCCGATCGCGCCGGATTTGCCGACCGCGCCGCCGATGGCGAGAACGTGGCCGAAGCTACCCTTGTGGCCTTCGGCCAGCCGGGGAGCGAACAGGTGACGCCACAGGCTGGGTTCGTTTTCGCTCAGACAAATGGCATCCAGCATCGCGGCGGGGGTGCCGATGGGGCTCACCGTGATGTCCCCGAGTCCCTGTCCCAGCAGGTGGGCGCGCTTGGGCGCCGTGAAGGTAACCGAGTAGTCAGCGCGCACGACGGCTCCGGCCGCGACTCCCGTGTCGGCGTTCATGCCAGAGGGCAGATCGACGGCGACGATTTTGGCGAGTGGAAAGCCCGCGTTGATTGCGGCGATGGCGGCGGCGTAAGGATCACGGGCAGGGCCGGTGAGGCCGGTGCCAAGGAGAGCGTCAATGACAATGGTGGCGGTGCGCGAGTGGGGCGGAATTGTCGTATGGATCGCGGAGAACCCGCTGGCGCGGAGCACGGCAAGTTGGGCGTGGGCGTCACCCGGTAGGATGACGTCGAGCGCCAGCGGAGCGAAGCGGGTCCAGAGGATACGGGCGATAGCGAGCCCGTCGCCGCCGTTGTTTCCTTTGCCCGCGAAGACGATAATCCGTTGCGAAGCTAGAGAAGGGAAGACCCGTTCGAGGAGTTCGACGACGCGGTGGGCGGCGTTTTCCATCAACACCAGTTCCGGCAAACCGGCCTCCATGGTGAGGGCGTCGATCTCTCGCATTTCGGCGGCGGTAAGGATCTTCACGAGGGCAGGCTCCCGAGCATCGTTTCCAGGCGGCGCAGTTGGGCCGGCGGGCCGAGAACAATCAGAAAATCGCCGGCGTTCATTTCGCAGTCGGCCGGAGGATTGAAGATCATTTCTCCATCCGCGCGACGGATGGCCAAAACGATGACGCCGAGTTCGCGCAGCAGCGGCGCCTGGCGCAGCGACTTCGATACGAATTCGCTGCGGGCACTCACTTCGATCTGCTCGATGCGAACATCGAGGCCCATCGTGTTCCCGGTGGTGAAGTCAATGAAGTCATTGACGTGCGGGCGGAGTAGGCTTTGGGAGAGGCGATGGCCGGTCATCGAATACGGCGCGAAGACGACATCAGCGCCGGCACGCTTCAACTTGGGCGTGGAGTCGTCCTCACTGACGCGGGTGGCGATTTTGAGATTGGGGTTCAGCGTCTTGGCGGTAAGAACGAGGTAGAGGTTATCGGCGTCGGTGGCTAGGGCGGCGATGAGTCCGGCGGCGCGCCCGATGCCGAGATCGCGCAGCGCTTCGTCCCGCGTGCAATCGGCGACGACGGCGACATAGCCGAGGCGCATCGCTTTCTCCACCTCCTCTTCGCTCCGGTCGACGATCAGAAACGACGCGGCGGAGATGTCAAGCTCTTCGGCGGCCGAGCGACCGACGCGGCCGAAGCCGCAAATGATGTAGTGATTCTCAAATTTATCGATCATGCGATGAATGCGTCTCTTTTGAAAGTAGCCGCTCAGTTCCAGTTCGACGACGCTTTGGGTCAATGCGCCCAGCGTAACCAGCATCGTGGAAACACCAACAATGATGTAAACAATATTCCATGTTCGGGCCATCTGGGACATCGGCAGGAGTTCGCCATAGCCGATCGTGGTGATCGTGGTCAGCGACATGTAGAAGGCTTCAAACGGCGGGTAGCCGGCGAAGGTCATGTACCCGAACACACCGAACACAAGGACCCCGGTGATCGTGAGCCCCATCCAGACCACTCGTTGAATGAAGCGGGCCAACTGAGACCGCGCCCGGGTCATGCCACCCGCCGGACGAGGAGAATGGTCATGTCGTCGTTCGAATCGGGAGCGTGAATCCACTGTTCCACCGTCCGGAAAACCTCGGCGATGATGGCTTCGTTGGATTGGTCGATCACCCGTTGAATGGTTTCAATGAGACGATCCTCGCCAAACATCTCTTCATACTCGTTTTCGGGTTCGGTGATGCCGTCGGTATAGAGAACGAGCAGATCGTCCTTTTCGAGTTGGACCGAAGATTCATCGTACACGGCTAAGGCAAAGGCTCCGACGACCATGCCGTTGACGTCGAGCCGCTGCACTGCGCCGCGGCGGAATAGCAATGGTTGCAGATGGCCGGCGTTGGTCGAGGTGAGTACGCCGGTGCTTTCGTCGTAAACGCCGAAGTAAAACGTCGCATACTTTTCGGCGGTAGTGTGAGCGTAGAGGTGTTTGTTGATCTGGCTAACGACCAGCGACGGAGAGCAGGCATGGCCAACCTCCTGCGTGTGCCGGATCTGCGCCCGCAGGGCCGATTGGACATTGGCCATCAGCAGGGCCGCGGAGATGCCTTTGCCCGCGACGTCGCCAAGGGCGATGGCGATGCCATGCGGATGGACGCGCTGGTAGTCGTAGTAGTCGCCCGAGACGGCACGGGCGGGGTTGAGCTTGGCGGTGAGGACGAGCGACTCCGAGGGGGGCACCGCGCGCGGATAGAGCTGTTCCTGGACTTCCCGAGCGATGGCGAGATCGGCTTGCAGTCGCTCGTTGTCCTTGGCGACGACGAGCAGCCTTTCGAGGTTCGTCGTCATCGTGTTGAAGGAGCCTGACAGTTCGGCTAACTGGTCCGTGCCCTTGACGGGAATGCGCGTCGCGAAGTCGGCGGCTTGCACGCGTAGGGTCGCTTCGTAAAGGTGATGGACGGCACCCGTGATGGTGCGGGTGATGGAGGTGCCGATGACGAGCGCGACGAACTCGAAGAAGAGGAAGAGCAGAGCGATGCCGTAAAAAACGGAGAGGAGCAGGGGCTGGTCCCAATCGGTCTTTTGCGAAAAGATGACCCGGTAGACCTGCGCGATCCGGGTATGCACCCCCAACAGAACACGGCGCTCTTGGCCGGGATGGGCCCAATCATGCACCGGAAGGGTCGTTCCCCAGAGCACTTGCAGGTCGAAAAAATTGGCGGGCGCGGGGATGCTGCGGGTGGAGAGCAAATCCAACGCCGGCTCGCTCGAAATGCCGCTGGTATCGTGGAGCCGCATCCGGGTAGATTTCTCCGCTTCGTCGGGGGAGAGGTCGACCAGGGTAATCTCGCCGAGATTACCGACCAGGCCGGAAAGGAAACGCTTTGTCAGCGGCGTGATCACCGTCACCGAACCCTTTTCGTTGTGGTGATGCGCCCAGCCATAAAGCATGCCGCCCTTGACCAGGACGCCGGATTGGTCCGCTTCGGCCTTAGGCGGAGGCGTTAATGTGGAATCGGCGGGAAACCGCATGTCGGGCTCGCCGGGTCGGGTATACAGGTACTGCACCCCGGGAAACCGGGAGGAAAGAAAGACGATCAGCCGGGTGGCGGGTTCTCGAGCGCCAGCGGCGTCGTCCCTTAGGATGGCGGCGGAGGAGTCGTGGAGGACTTCGATGTTGCGGCTGAACTCCGCAGCGACCAGATAGGCGGCGGTTTGGCCGGCGAGGAACAAGGCTCCGATCCAGGCGAGCGAGAAAAGCAGCAGCACCGGGACGACGGCTATAAAGACGTAACTGAACAAGAGTCGATTGCGGAGACGCCAGACCGAGTACTTCACGAGCCGACGAATGGCGCGGGCCGTCACGATGATGCCAGTGACCAGCAAGACCAAAAGCAACAGCGGACGAAACATCGAATCCGGGGCGTAAAAGGTGACCCCGGTCCAGCCGAGTGCCGCCAGCAAAGCCGTTATCTCCAGCAGGCCGAACGGCATGGCCGCTAGGTGCGCCGGGCCTTCGGCGAAAATTCGTGGCGGGTTCTTGGGGGTGGGCGATTCGCTCACGAGTTTTGCGTATGGGCAATGCCCGGCGTCATTTCGAACTCTTCCTCGGGCGTCAGGTAAAGGCGGGTGAGTCCGTTGCGAAGAATGTTAAAGGCCGTGTCGACGTCATCGGCGAACTGGAAAATTTGGAGGTCCTCGGGCGAGATCAACCCATGTTTAGCGAGCGCCTCAAAGTTGAAAACCTCCTTCCAGAAGCTGGTTCCGTAAAGGAGCACTACGATTGGTTTGTGCAGCTTTTTAGTCTGGACGAGCGTAAGAATTTCAAAGAGCTCGTCCATTGTGCCGAATCCGCCCGGGAAGGCGACCAGCGCCTTGGCCAGGTAGGCGAACCAAAACTTGCGCATGAAAAAGTAGCCGAACTCCATGCTGAGGCCGGGGGTGATGTACGGGTTGGGCGCCTGCTCAAATGGCAGCGCGATGTTCAAGCCCACCGAGATTCCACCGGCGTCGAAAGCACCGCGGTTGGCGGCCTCCATGATGCCCGGCCCGCCACCGGTGGCAACCACGAAGCGCTGCGCGGACGAAGGCAGCCCGTCGCTCCACAGGGTGATGCGCCGGGCAAGTTCGCGACACTCAACATAGTAACGGGATAGCGGACCTTGTTCGTCGATCCGCGCTGACCCGAACATCGCGATCGTATCCCGCACCTTCTCGCGACGGAACTGGCGCAGAGGGCCGAGGTATTCCGACAGCATGCGGACACTACGCGCTTCCGGAGACTGCAGAAAGTCGTTATCTTGATAGGCCAGAGACGGCTTAATCGGCGGGGGCATTTTCACCTTGCGCTTTGTTCTCGAGGGCGGCGAGACGCTTCTCCAATTCTCGCATCGTCCGGACAAATTCCGGCAGCTTGGGGAACGCGGTGACGGCGCGGAGCCACGTCCGATTATCGAATGCCGGCGAGCCGGAAACTAGCGTACCGGCCGGGACATCGTGGCCGATCCCGCTCTGGGCGTAGGCGATCGCGTTGTCGTGAATCGTCAGGTGGCCCGAAACCCCGACCTGCCCGGCCAGCAACACGCTTTTGCCGAGAATCGTGCTGCCCGCCAAGCCGACTTGGGAGCAGATAATATTGTCTTCCCCCACGACGCTGGCGTGGCCGATCTGGACGAGATTATCGATCTTGGCTCCCCGCTTGATGCGCGTCTCGCCCACGGTCGCGCGGTCAATGGCGGTGAGCGCTTGAATCTCCACATCGTCTTCGATCACCACGATGCCGCTTTGCACGATCTTGTATTGCGTGCCCGTCGCCGTCTTGGCAAAGCCGAAGCCGTCGCCGCCGATGACGGCGCCGTTTTGCAAAATCACCCGATCTCCGATGCGGCAGAATTCGCGGACCGTGACGTGCGAATGAGCTAGAAAATCGTCACCGATCACCGCACCTTCGTAGATCGAAACGTGCGGATGCAGGACGGCGTTGCGGCCAATCGCCACGTGGGCACCCACCGCGACGAACGGGCCAATAGAGGCTCCGTCACCAATCATGGCCGTCGGGTGGATACAAGCCAAGGGATGAATACCGCCGTCGGGGCGGGGCGGTTGGTAGAACAGTTCCAGCGCCCGCGCAAAATCATGATATGGGTTCTTGCTGACGAGCGTCGCTATCCCTTCGATCGGCACCGACGCCAGGATCGCCGAGGCCAGCGACCCCTTGACCTTGGACGCATACTTGGGGTTGGCGAGGAAGGTTAACTGGCCCGCGACGGCTTGCTCCATGCCGCGGACGCCGGAGATCGACAGCCCTCCATCGCCGTGGAGGGCACAGCCAAGCTGTCGGGCCAGTTCGCTTAAAGGGATCGAAAGAGTCATAGGGGAAGTACACTGTTATTATGCAGAAGTCTGTTCCCCTGGCTGGGTGGATTTTTCTGTTGCCCTGCTCGCTGTGGGCGCAGGGAGAGTTACAAAAGGCCGCGGACGAGTTCAAACTGGCGACCCGGGACCTCGGCTTTCGGGCGGATTCGCCGGCTCGTTTGAAAGGCAAGCGCCCCTATCCCTGGAAGACATGGCACGGTCGCCTATCCTACAACCTGCGTAACGACCTGTTTGATGCGGTCCCGCACGAAATCGCCCAGCGCGGAGGCGGCAAGAATCTGCTGCGGCGCGGCCAGTTTGGCTTCAGCCTCTCCGGGCCGGTGATCGGCAAAACGACGTTTGCTTCGGTTTCGTTTGAAGGGGTCCGCGAGCGGATTGGGCGCAACTCGCTGCGAACCGTTGCTATTGAGCCGGAGAGGCGGGGTGATTTTTCGGCCACGGTGGACAGCGCCGGCGAGCCGCTACCGGTTTTCGACCCCGCGACGACGCGGCTGAATCCGAGCTTCAAGGAAGCCGAGCCGGTCTCGGCCACGAATCTCGAGTACATGCGCCAGCCCTTCCCGGCTGGAATCGTCCCCCCAAATCGGCTCGACCCGGTGGCCCTGCGCGGCGTCGCGCTGTTCCCCGCGCCGAACGCGAACGCCGGGCCGTTCTTTCGCAATAACTATTTTGTCGTCTCCCCGGAAACGAACAAAGCCGATGGCATGATCGTGAAACTCGACCACACGCTTGGCGAAAAGAGCCGGGTTAGCACTTCGATATCGTTCACGAACGGCTTTGCGGGCGCGTCGCGGATCGCCCCGACGATTGCGGACTCGGGTCCTAACGACCGCACCTTTACTGCCCGCCGCCTCTCGGTCGAGCACGTGCTGACGCTCAGCCCCCGCACGGTGAATACGTTGACGGTCGACGCGGCTTCGGACCGCAGCGACGCGAGTCGAACCGGCGAAGTGTTTCCGGCATACCGGTTTGTCGGTAACTATCTGGCGATGGGCCGAGCAAACCCGGTGCAGTTGACGGTCAATACGACCTATTCGGCCACCGATGGATTCTCCACTCGACAGGGTGCGCACAGCTTACGAGGCGTCGTCCGCTTCACTCGATACCAGGTGCATGCGTTTCTGCCGCAGTATCCCGCCGGGACCTACCGCTTCGGCCCCGGGCTCACCTCGCTCCCTGGCATCAACAACACCGGATCGTCCTTTGCCAGTTACCTGCTTGGCGCGGCGGAGTACGCCGAGGCCAGCGTCGTGCCGGCGCCGTCCTACTGGCGCCGCAGCATCATGAGCTGTTCGCTGCGCGATCAGTACGAAATCACCAAGCGGCTGAACGTTTCGATGAGCGTGAACATGGATGTTTCGACTCCCCGCGTGGAGAAATTCAACCGCATCTCCACGGTACGGCTCGATGCGATCAACCCGGTAAACGGGCGGCCCGGTGCCTTGGTGGCGGGCGGCGCGGCGCAGCCCGTGCGGGTGCGTCCCGGGGCCAGCTTCGGCTTTGCATGGAACCCGACCGGCAACCCGAAGAGCGTCTTGCGGGGGGCCTACGGGGTGAGCTCTCAGCCGGTGCCGCTCTACACGTCGCAGTGGGGAACGCAAGGCTTTCTCGGCACCCCGACGTACTTGTCCACGAATACCCAACTTGCCCCCGCGGTGCTGCTACGCGACGGTCTGCCGCCTTTACCACGACCCTTGCCGGACCTGCGTCCGGAAGCGGCCAATGACACCGTGGCCGACCTCGCAGAGCCCACGGCAACCCAGCCGTTGTATCAATCGGCTTCCTTAAGCTACGAACGCGAGCTTCCCGCGCAGGTGATCGTCGCGGCGACCTTCGCCCATTCCCGCGGCCAGCGGCTCTTCGTTTCCAATAGTGCAGCGAACCCGAACGCCATTCCACTCGAGAACCTGAGCTACCGGGATGACTTGAACAACGAAGCGTTTCGGCGCCAGCTCCGACCATACCCCCAGTATCAGCGCTTCGATATATATAGCGCCTGGCCCGCAGGCAACTACCGGCGGAACTCCGGCTCGATCCGTGTCGAAAAGCGTTCCTCGAACGGTCTGGCGTTAACCGCGACCTATGAAGCATCCAAGCAGGATGACGACTATTCCGGGCCCTACGGCGTGCAGGATTTCTATCATCGACGGAACGAATGGTCGCTAACGGCCTATAACGTTCCCCATCGGCTCTCGCTTTCCTACGCCTATGAACTGCCGATCGGTTCGAAGAAATCGCTGCTGGCCTACAGCGACTGGAGACGATACTTCGTCGACGGTTGGTCGATCAGCGGCATGACAACGCTGCTGAGCGGAGAGCCGATCGCGCTTCGCCCGCAGTTCAACAACACTGGGGGGCTGGTCGATGCGCTGCGCGTGAACATCGTTCCCGGGGTCGACACCCAGGTCGCCAAGCCGTCTCCCGATCTTTGGTTCAATCCCGCCGCCTTTGATAACCCAACGAATTTCGCGTTGGGAGATGCGCCGCGCACTCATCCCACCTTGCGGAATCCGAGTAACCAAGCGCACGATTTATCGGTGACCAAGCGGATCGTGATCGACACCGAGCGGGCTCTCGAAGTCCAAGCCACCGGCTTCAACTTCGTCAATGGCGCCAACTGGGCGGACCCGGATCCCGTCATCGGTCCGGTGTCGGCGCCGAACGTGAACGCCGGGCGGATTATCGGTTCACGCGGCGGTAGGGTGATTCAGGTCGGTTTGAGGCTGAGCTTTTGAATCGGCGCCAGATGCTGATGGCGTTGGGGGCTCCAGTGGGGCCCGGCCCGCGGACTCGCCTGCGAGTACCGATGGTTGTCTCCAAAGGTGACCCGGCCGGGATCGAAGCGACGATCGACGGAAAACCGACAAACGTGCAGCGGTTGAAGGGCCCGTCGAGCGATCTCGTCGTGCTGCTGGTCCTCGACTTTTCTGGCGATACGGTCTTCCCGGAGGCGGCCCGCGCGGCCATGGAGACAGCGATCGGGCAGCTGCCAGCCAATGTTTGGATTGCCGTATTGCGTTCCCAGGACGGCCTACGCGTGCTGCTCGATCCCTCCGGAGACCACCCGGCGATCATCGCCGCGATCCATGCATACTCGGGGGGCGGCAAGACGGGTTTACTCGAAACCGTCGAAGATGCGGCCAAGTTAGGCGATCGGTTACTCGAAAAATCGGTGGCGAGGGTGGCGGTCGTGTTTTGCACCGATGGCAACATCCACAACTATCGCGAAGACTTCACCAATCCCGTGATCAACTCGAGCGACTCGCGCGATTTGAGCCGCCGGTTTCCCGACCAACTGATTCGGGAAAAGGTCCAGAAGGTCACCGACGGTCTGCTGGGCACGGAGACGCCGCTGTGGTTGATCCACGTCCACTATCGCGTCGATTCGATCAATGATGCCTATCAACGCGGGTTACAGCAGTTGGCCGAAGCCACCGGGGGAAGTGCCACCATCTGCCGCGGCTTGTCGGAGATCCCGGAAGGCGTCGCGGAAGTGTTCGCGCAAGTACGAGAACATTGGAGCGTCATCGTGGCGCTGCCCGCGGGGCAGGGGCGCAGCGCGGTGGTCAGCCTGTCGGCCCCGGATTGTGAAATGACCTATCGACAGCGGTTTTCGGTGCGCCGATGAGACAAAATAAAACGCAAAACAAATGGCTATGGATCGCTCTCGCAGGGACGCTCGTCTCGGTCGTCGGTCTCTCCGATGCGCTCTTTCGCGAGCGCGGCAAGCGGTCGGTCGCCGAGCAAAAGCTGCAATCGATGACCGTCCCGGCGGACCCCTCTAAGCCAGGCCCTTCCGTCGAAAGGTCGGCGGAAACGCCGCCCGGAACTGCGTCGGCCGTCAACGCCACCAGCGGGACCGAGAGGCGTGCCAACCCGCCGCTATCGACTGAATACATCCAGGTCATTGAAGAAACGCGCGCGGCGCTCGAAGGCGTCCGCAAAGAACTCTCCGCCGCCAGGAACGATCTCGAAACAGGGCTAACCAGCGTAGCGCAGGAAAAGGAAGCACGCGAAAAGATGGCGGTGGAGCTAAACGAGCGAACCGAATCGCTGGCGGCGGCCAAAAGAGTCTTCGCGGCCACCGACGCGGAGCTCAAATCGAAGAATGAACGGCTCGGGCGATTGGAAACGAGCGAGAAATTGGTCCGCGAGGCGGCTGGAAAGGCCGAAGTGAGCGTCGCGAAGGCCCTTCGATCTGCTCAGGAGTTGGAGGATCTGAACCGTCGCCGAGAGCTGCTGCTGGCGAGTATCAATCGACGCTATCGCGAGGTCACCGACCAATACCGGACGCTTTCGCTACGGGTGCAGGGTCGAGCGGAACAGTTGGGTTTGGATCCCGGCGCGGGTGAACTGTCCCGGATTCAAACGTCCGTGCAGCAGGCCGAAGAAGAGATGCGCCAGCTCAACGGTCTGAGCGCCCAAGCGGCGAAGTTGCTGCGAAACGGGCGCTAGGCTTCTTTTTTTTCGCACTCCTGCGAGCAGAAAAAGATTTCCGCACCGCCGGTGCTATGCCGCAGCATTCGCGTCTCTGGCGCGAAGGTGCCGCACGTATTACACTTGCGCAGTCGGGTTCCGGACTTCGGAGGCTGGTTGGAAGACGCCGACGCAGGCGCGTCCTGCTGCAAAGCCTCCTTGACGCTCTTCATAAGCATTCCCCTCACGGCCCGAATAAAGGCTACCGCGAGGATCGAGACCAGCAGGCCAATGAGGTACTTGATCATATAATGGCGAAAGGGCGCCCTACGAATAGGACGCCCCCTATCTCCTACCGAGCTTCGTTACTTCTTCTTCGGAGCCGGAGCGCCCTTCTTGGGAGCAGGCGCGTTCGGGTTCCTAAAGGTCGTTTCCACCTTGGCTCCCATCGATTCGATCATACTCTTGGCGCTGGCGGCAAACGGGCCGTCCGGTTTCAATTGAAGGTACTTCTGGAAAGACTCCTCGGTCCCGGGGACCGGGGTGATTTTCCCCTCCGCAGTCACTTGGGCCTTTCCGATCAAATAAATGCCGTACTGATAGTGAGCATCAGCGTAGTTCGGGTCGAGCTCAAGAGCCTTCTTGAAGGAGCTGGCGGCCGCTTCCATCTGCCCGATATTGGTCAGGATGGCACCGAGGTTGTAGTAATAACGACCCCCATTGGTCGGGTCGATCGCGGCAGCCTTGTCGAGTTCGGCCCGGGCTTCGTCAAACTTCTTCACCTTCGCCAGAGCGAGAGCGTAGTTGTTATGCATGCCAGCGTCGTCGGTTTTTAGCTCCAACGCTTTCGCGTAGCTTTCGAGGCCCTTCGTGTTAGCGGCCTCCTGCTCCGCGCCGGTTTTCGTTCCCGCCAATCCCATATACGCTTCCGCCATGTTGGCCCAAATTACGACCTGCTTCGGGTCCAGTTCCACCGCCTTCGCGAATCCCTCGGTTGAAGCCTGGAAGTTCTTCGACTTCAAATTCTCCATGCCGGCGTTGAACGCATCGTTCAGCTCTTTATTCTTCGACATCGCGGCGGCGCGTTCTTTAACCTGCTTTTCCATCGCCTCGCGCTGCTCTTTGGTCATCTCGCGAGACATCTCTTCGGTCACCTGCCCAGTCGCCACGGCCTTTTCCATCGCCTGCTTCCGCGCCACGTTCTTTGAAAGGTCGAAGTTCACCGGCAGCGGATCGCCGAGGCGGGTGCGAATGCCCTTAACGGTATCGACAACCTTGCCGTCGACTTCGCATTCGATTTCGTATTGACCCAGCGGAAGACCGGCGTGGAACCACTGGCCCTTTTTGTTGGTCTTGACCTTGTAGTTACCTTTGATGTCGGTACGGTTGATCTTGATCAACGCGCCCGGAAGCAGTTTGCCGTCCTCACCTTTCACTTCCCCTTCGAGGGAAGCCGTCTGGGCCAAGGCTCCAAACGTGAAAAGCAGGGCGACTGCGGAGAGGGAAAACAAACGTGATAGTGATTTCATGAAGGGAGACCTCCGACGGGGGGAGCTTGGGTTTGCCAAACCTGAGGATACTACATTGGCAACGTCGGTTGGATGCTTTTCCCCGTGCGGATGTTCCAAACGGGATTGAAACTCGCGTTATGCTGGAAGCATCGAAAGAAATGATGAAGATGTTTTTGGTTGCCGCGTTCGCCAGCGTCGCCCTTTGGGCAGGTCCGGCTGAAATAACGCGCGCCGCTGATTTGTACCATCGGACGCAGTATGAAGAAGCCTACCGGATCCTCCAGCCCGTGCTGGGGAACGACCCCGCAGCACACTCCCTGGCCGGGAAATGCCGGTTCATGTTGGACGATTTCAAAAAGGCCGCCGACCTGTTGGAAAAAGCCGTCCAGTTGAACGGGCAACTCTCGGATCACTATCATTGGCTCGGCAAAGCCTATGGGCGGCGGGCCGAATCCGGCAATCCACTGATCGCCCCGCATTACGCCACCCGCGCTCGACAGATGTTCGAGAAAGCGGTGCAGCTCGATCCGAAAAATGGCGAGGCAATCGGGGATCTGTTCGAGTACTACTTGGAGGCCCCCGGCTTCCTGGGTGGCGGTTTGGCCAAGGCCCAAACGCTGCTGGCGCAGATCAAGGCAAATGATCAAGCGGAATTTTACTATGCCACCGCCCAACTGGCGCAGAAAAGGAAAGAGTTCAACAAGGCCGAACAGCACCTGAAACGGGCGGCGGAACTTGCGCCCCGGCAGATCGGGCGGTTGCTGGACGTCGCCAAGTTCCTCGCCCGCCATGGGCGGCTGATCGAGAGCGAGAGCTTTATCAGCAAGGCCGAGAAGCTCGACCCAAACAACCCCAAGCTTCTCTACGACAAAGCCCAGACGTATCTCATCGCCAAGAAGAATCTCCCGATGGCCACCAAGCTCTTGGAGCAGTACCTAAAGGCGGAGTTGAATCCGGAGATGCCGTCCCGCGCCGATGCCGAGAAGCTCCTGCGCCAGGCCCGGAGCGGCGCTTGAACTGGCGCGAAGCGCTTCGCTTTAGCTTCTACGCGTTACAAGCAAACAAAGTCCGCACGTTTTTAACCGCGCTCGGCCTCGTCATCGGCAACGCATCGGTGATCCTCGTCGTTACCATTTCGCTCACTAGCCGCGATTATGTGATTGAGCAGATTCGGGGTATCGGCTCGAACCTGATCATCGCCTACTTTGAAGCCGGCAACCGAACCGGGGTCAGCGTCGATGCGGATTTTGTGAAGATCGCCGACGTCGATGCCACGCGGGTCGCCCTCGGCAAGCGGGCGACCGCCGTCACCGGCGTGATGACGATTTACGACCAGATGGTCATCGACGGCAAGGAGCGGGACGTAAAGATCATCGGCTCGGATCACGAGTATGCCCCCATGCGGAATTTAGTCATCCTGGCTGGCCGCCCCATGCAACTGGATGACATGCGGCAGCGCAGCCGCGTCGCCCTACTCACTCAGAAGTTGGCGACCCGGCTCTACGGCAGCCAGTCGAACGCGATCATGCGGATCGTCAAAATCCGGGGGCTTCAATTCTCCATCATCGGCACATTCCGCGAAAAGACCGATAGTTTCGGTCTCTCCGAACTCTCGACCGAAACGATGCTAATCCCCATAACGGTGATGAAATATCTGACCGCCGAAGAACGCATCGACCCGATGTACGTGCAGACACGCCGGGCCGAGGACGTGATCCCACTTACCCGCCAAGTCCAGCAACTTCTCGAATCCCGGCATCGCCCAGGGGCAAAGTACTACGTCGATAATCTCTCGGCGATTCTGGCGGCGGCTGAAAACATCTCCCTGATCCTTACCGGCGTTCTTGTCCTCGTCTCGGCGATTGCCCTCATCATCAGCGGCATCGGAATCATGAACATCATGCTCGTCACGGTCACCGAACGAACCCGCGAAATTGGACTCAGAATGGCGCTCGGCGCTTCCAAGAAAATGGTGCTCCTGCAGTTTCTGCTGGAGGCCGTCTTGATCAGTGTCGCCGGTGGCATGATCGGCATCGCCGTCGGCGTCGCTGGGCCCTTGGCGGCCGGCTACTTCGGCGGCATCGACATTCCGATCTCGGCGACCTCCATCGGAGTTGCGTTTGTCACTTCCCTACTCGTCGGTCTGGTATTCGGTCTGCTGCCGGCTAACCGAGCCGCTCAATTGAACCCGACCGAAGCCCTGCGCTATGAATAGGCCGTCAACGGTATTTTCGGTAGGATTGTAACCAGTGAGTGCACTTAAAGAAGGCCTGCGGTTCGAACTCCAGGCCCAATGTCCCCAAACCGGCGCGCGGGCCGGCTTGCTCCATACCCCCCACGGCATCATCGAAACCCCCGTATTCATGCCCGTCGGCACCCAGGCGACGGTCAAAAGCCTAATGCCGCGGCAGATCGAAGAAGATCTCGACGCCAAAATCATTCTCTCGAATACCTACCACCTCTACCTGCGGCCGGGCCATGAACTGATCCGCCAATTAGGCGGACTGCACAAATTCATGAACTGGCCACGGGCAATTTTGACCGATTCCGGCGGATTCCAAGTCTGGAGCTTGTCGAAAATTCGCGAAGTCACCGAAGCCGGCGTCCTTTTCCACTCTCACCTCAACGGCGACCGCCACCTTTTTACACCCGAATCCACCGTCGACACCCAAATCGCCCTCGGCAGCGACATCATGATGGTCCTCGACGAGTGCATCGAATACCCGGCTAGCCGCGAAGCCGTCGCAATCTCCACCCGCCGAACTAACCGTTGGGCAACGCTGGCGTTCGCCCACTATCGGCGCAACCCGGTCAACCAATCCCTGTTCCCCATCGTTCAGGGCGGTATGTATCCGGATCTGCGACGCGAATGCGCCGCCGAACTCGTCGGCCTCGACGCTCCTGGCTACGCCATCGGCGGGCTCAGCGTCGGCGAGCCCCGCGACCTCAGCCTGGAGATGGTGTCCGCCACCGCCCCACTTCTCCCCGTCGAGAAGCCTCGCTACGTGATGGGCGTCGGAAAGCCGGAAGAATTAATCGAATACGTCGCCGGGGGCATCGACATGATGGATTGTGTCATGCCGAGCCGCAATGCACGCAACGGATGTTTGTTTACCTCGGTCGGTAAAGTGGTGATAAAAAACGCCCGTTACCGGGATGACGCAGGTCCGCTCGACCCCGCCTGCGGCTGCTACACTTGTCGGAATTTCACCCGCGCTTACCTCCGCCACCTGTTCCTGGCGGAGGAAATTCTGTTTTCGGTACTGGGAACTCTCCATAATCTAAGGCATTACCTTGACATCATGCGTCGGATCAGGCAGGCTATTCTCCTTGGGGACTTCCCTCAACACTTAGCGGCAGTTCGAGCTGCCGAAACGGAAACGAAGTAGTGCTATTCGCCACAATGTTGCAACTCCCCTCGGTAAACAGCCTCATTGGCTTCCTGCCCATGATCGCTATCTTTGCGATCTTCTATTTTTTGCTATTCCTGCCGATGCAGCGGCAAAAGAAGCAAACCGCCCAGATGCTGTCGAACCTGAAAACAGGTGACGAAGTCGTTTCAAGCGGAGGAATTGTTGGAACGGTCATCGCCGTGAACGCAACCGATGATACGCTAGTGATTCGCGTTAAGCCGGACAACGTCAAGTTGCAAGTGACGCGGGCCGCCATCACCTCTCTCGTGACCAAACCGGGAAAGGCTGTTTAGGATTTTTTCATGGATAAGAACATCAGAACGAAAGCCATCGTGATCGTGGCAACCATCTTGATCTGCCTTTACGGCATCATCGGCCTGCCCACTTCGAAAGAACAGTTGAACCAGAATGTTGCCAACAGCATCAAACTCGGCCTCGACCTTCGGGGCGGCAGCCAACTGGTGCTTCAGGTCCAAGTGCAGGACGCCTTCAAAGCCGACGCCGATCAAGGCATCGAACGTTTGAAAGACGAAATGTTGAAAGCGGGCATTGCCTACGCTTCGCTCGATCGCAATGACCCGGCCACGATCGAAGACGCCGACAAGATTCACATCAACGTGAAGGGGATTCCCGTCGACAAGACCGCCCCGTTTCGCGAACTGCTGCAATTGAAGTTCGCGAATTGGCAGATGGCCAGCATGGGCTCAGCCGACTACCGCCTGACGAAAAATACAACCGAATCCCTCACCATGCGCCGGGATACCGTCACCCGCTCCATGCGGACGATCGAAAACCGCATCAACGGTCTAGGCTTGGCCGAAGCTACCGTGCAGCAGCGGGGTAACGGCGAGGCGAACCCCGAAATCCTGGTTCAAATGCCCGGCGTCGATGATCCCGCCCGCGTGAAAGCCCTCTTGCAGGCCGCTGCGAAACTCGAAATCGTCGAAGTCAAAGACGGACCGTTTCCTAGCGAAGAAGCGCTCCGCGCTAAGAGCGGAGGCATTCTGCCCCTCGGCACGCGGCCCATTCAGCAGGCTAGCCGTCCGGGAGACCAAGGCGAAAGCTGGTACGTCGCTAACAGATCGGCCGTCGTAACTGGCCAGGATCTCCGCAACGCCCGTCCTTCGCAAGATCAGATGGGAAAATGGGAAACCTCATTTGTTCTCTCTCCTGACGCGGGAAAACGCTTTGGACGTTACACCGAGAGCAATGTCGGCAATAAATTAGCCGTCCTGCTCGACAACAAGGCCCGCAGCGTCGCTACCATCAACAGCAAGATTGAAGAATCGGGCGTGATTACCGGGGCACCCTCTCAACAGGAAGCCTCCGATCTCGCCCTCGTTCTAACCTCCGGCTCCCTGCCTGCCGGTATCGTCTATCTTGAAGAACGAACCGTCGGACCCTCGCTCGGGGCTGACTCGATCCGAGATGGGCTTATGGCCGGCGCCGTCGGAGTTGGGGCCGTTGTCCTCGTTATGCTTATCTACTACAAAAAAGCTGGCATTAACGCTGTTTTGGCCCTCGTATTGAACGCGATTATTCTGATTGCCGTCCTTGCCTACTTCGGTGCTGTTCTCACGCTGCCTGGCATGGCGGGCATTATTTTGACAATAGGCATGGCCGTCGACTCGAACGTTCTCATTTTTGAAAGAATCCGCGAAGAGTTGCGTCACGGGAAAGGCGTCCTGGCCGCCGTCGATGCAGGTTTCGGCAAAGCGTGGTGGACAATCGTGGATACCCACGTCACCACGATTGTCTCCTGTGCCTTTCTTTTCATCTTCGGTACCACCGCGGTGAAGGGGTTTGCGATTACCCTAGTCATTGGCCTGATCGCCAACGTATTCACGGCGGTCTTTGTCTCACGAGCAATTTTTGATTGGGAATTGAGCGGCAAAGAGCAGCCCACCACCCTCAGCATTTAGTCCACTCCTTCGCGCACCCGGTCACTCACCAGTCCGCAATCGAGAAACAGTAACGAGTTTTGTATTTTTTGACATTTAAAACGGGAACAAATGGTGCTGTCGTGGTGTCCAAACATCATTACCGCCAGTAGCAACTCTGCATGGAGCTATTTAAAAACACGAATTTTGACTTCCTGGGCAAGAAATGGCCTTTCATCATCGCCTCCTTGGTGTTGACGGTCGCCGGCTTGGGAAGCTTGATCATCAAAGGTGGTCCTCTTTACGGCATCGACTTTAAGGGCGGCACGGTCACGACCGTCCGTTTCCAGCAGGCGCCGAACGAAGACCAGATCCGCAAGGCCTTAGCGGCGAAGATTTCCGGTGAGATCGTCGTCCAACAAGTTACCGGGCAGAACGAGGTCATCATTTCGACCGACCTCCGGGATGAAAGGGAATTGAACGCTGCCCGCGCCGTCGTTTTCGATACGCTGAAAAGCACCTTCGGCTCCCAAGCAGGCGGAAAAGAGGACATCAATCTCACTACCCAAGCCGCACTTGCGGATCGGATCCGTGGTCCCCTCGCCTCGGCTGGTGGGTCTTTAACCGAACCCCAACTGCAAGAACTCGTCAAGGACATCCTGGCGTTTAGAAACAGCGCCCCTCGCTCCGGGCTTCTTGGGAACTATGAGTCCCTGGCTGGTGTCAAAAACGTTACGCCTCAGGTGATCAACGTGCTCAAACAAGAAACGGTAACCGGCCCTTACACCATCCGCGGCTTTGATCTCGTCGGACCGAAGGTGGGCAAGGAGCTCCAAACGCAGGCCTTCAGTGCAACTTTGCTGGCCCTCTTGGGTATGCTTGTCTACGTGGGCTTCCGGTTCGAGTTCATTTACGGGCTGGCTGCCGTGATCGCGGTGTTTCACGACACCATCATCACGATCGGTCTCTTCTCGTTGTTGGACAAAGAAGTCTCTCTTACCGTAATCGCGGCCCTGCTGACCCTAGTCGGTTTCTCGATGAACGACACCATTGTCGTCTTCGACCGTATCCGCGAAAACTTGCCGCAAATGCGGCGGGAAAAATTTGATACCGTAGTAACTCTCAGCATTAACCAGACGCTGAGTCGGACGATCCTCACGTCGGGTTTAACCTTCCTGACGGCATTGGCCCTTTGGTTGTTTGGCGGACAGGTTCTAAACGGCTTCTCGTTTGCCCTTGTTGCCGGCATCATTTTTGGAACCTACTCCTCAATCTTTATCGCCGCTCCCATCCTGATTTACTGTCGGGAGTGGATGGAAAAACGACGGAAAGACGGCGGAACCCCCGCCCTTGCTGTCGCACCTGGAAAAACGAAGTCATTGAAGTAAATCGTTCGATCGTGTTGCGCTCCTTCGCTCGGGAGTGGCAACAATGTAGTTTGATAACCTCAACGCGCTCCGCTACTCTGGCAGCGGGGCCGAAAGGAATGCGGAAATGTTTGAACAGACATTTGTTGATGGTACAGGTAAGACAAGTAAACCCTACACCGTTCTGGTCTCACTGCTCATCCAGTCAGGCCTGATCGTCCTGGGGATTATTATACCTATGTGGTTCTTCGAGGGTCTGCAGCCGGCTCAGTTGGCTAATATGCTGGTAGCGCCCCCGCCCCCTCCTCCGCCGCCCCCGCCCCCGCCTGCCGCTGCCCCTGTTAAGGTAGTCAAGGTGATTCCGCGCCAATTCGACGCGAATCGGCTGATGGCGCCCAAACAGATTCCTAAAGATATCGCGATGATTCGCGAAGAGGAGCTTCCCCCTCCTATGGGTGGCGTTCCTGGTGGTGTTCCTGGTGGTGTTCCCGGCGGCGTCGCCGGTGGTATCATCGGTGGCATCATTGGTGGTGTGCCGAGCGCAGCACCTCCCCCCCCTCCTCCTCCGAAAGAGGTTCCGAAGCCGAAACCGACCGGCCCGATTCGCGTGGGCGGTAACGTTCAAGCGGCTAACCTGATTCGGCAAATAAAGCCCAACTATCCTCCGCTGGCCAAACAGGCCCGCATTCAAGGGGTGGTTCGCTTCAATGCCGTTATCTCTAAGGATGGAACGATTCAGAACTTGCAGATGATGAGTGGTCATCCTCTGCTTGTTCCTTCCGCTACCGAAGCCGTCCGGCAATGGGTTTACAAACCCACTTTGCTGAACGGAGAAGCGGTAGAGGTGCAGACTCAGATTGACGTGAATTTTACGTTAAGCAACTAACCGCCCACTGGGTGGTGAGACGTCAGGCAGTGTGGTCTTTTAAGGATACCTTCCAACTCTCGGGTGAGAAGGTATCAGCCCCGCCTCGGCGGGGCAATTACGGCCGGTTTTCCGGCTCCTCTATTTCCAAAATTCAACTCGCAGGAGATTAGCATGATTGTTTCTACGCAGGTATGGGCGTTGTTCCTTATCCTAGAAGGCGGCGTATCGTTTGACCTCGTTGATATGTGGGGTCAGATGGGATTGCTCGCACAGGCAGTCGTCGTGACGTTGTTCATCATGTCGGCTTGGTCGATCGGAGTTATGATCGATCGCTTGATTGCCTTTAACGCCGCACGGCAACAGAGTCGCGCATTCGCCCCGGCTGTGGCCGGCGCGCTTCGCGAAGGTAAGCTGGACGAAGCGATCAAGATCGCTGATCGTTACAAGAAGTCGCACTTGGCCAAGGTCGTCGTCGCTGGGCTCCAAGAATTCCAGGCCCACAATCAAGGCGACATCTCGGGCGAGACCATCGAAGCTTCCCGCCGCGCTCTGGAACGCGCTGAAGCCATCGTACAGGCCGAAATGAAGCGTGGCGTTAGCGCCCTCGCCACCATCGGATCCACCGGTCCCTTCGTCGGTCTATTCGGAACCGTCATCGGCATCATCAATGCGTTCAAGGGCATCGCCTCGGAGAAGTCAACCGGTCTCGGCGCCGTTGCCGGCGGTATCTCGGAAGCGCTGGTCACCACCGCCTTCGGTCTGTTCGTCGCCATCCCGGCCGTTATGATGTTTAACTACTTCGCCAGCCGTCTGGAAGCCTTCAACGTCGAAATGGGTAACTCCTCCTCCGAACTGCTTGATTATTTCATCAAGCGTTCCAACCGCGCCGTAAAGCACTAATCGGCTCGCTCGTTCCGTCCTGAGTTGAATTGAAGCCCGACCGGACATTACCGGTCGGGGTCTCATGAAGGAGATCTAACCATGTCGATGGTCATTGGACAATCAAAGAGAAAAAAGGTCGCCCAGAAGGGCGCCGTGTCGGACATTAACGTCACCCCTCTCGTCGATGTTATGCTCGTCATGCTCATCATTTTCATGGTCATCACCCCGATGCTCACCAAGGGTATTTCCGTTGAATTGGTCAAAACTAAGAACCCCATTGCCATGCAAGCCGCCGACAAAGAGGACGCTATCCTCGTCTCGGTAAGCAAAGACGGCAAGGTCTATCTTGGTAGCGATCAGTTTCCTGATCTACCCACGCTGGGAACCAAGGTGAAAGATCAGCTTACGAACAAAGTCGACAAAACCGTCTACCTCAAATGCGACTCGCGCGCCCGCTACGAGCGGGTGGTCGAGGTGCTGGATAACCTCCGGGCGTTTCAGGTAGATCAAATCGGTTTGTTGACCGAACAGATCAAGGAAGGCATGGTGTCTACAACGGCCCCTGCCGGAATGTAACGCAAGTCATTCATTTCTCGAAGGAGCATTCCTATGTCCATGGCAACAGGCGGCGGCGGCGGTGGGCCGCAAGCCGATATCAATATGACTCCCCTCATCGACGTGTTGCTCGTGCTGCTGATCATTTTTATGGTCATCACACCGCTCGTGCCGAAGGGTCTGGATGCGCTCGTCCCGCAGCCTCCGCCGAAGGATCAGCCGCCTCCCCCTCCCCAGGAAGACCGCACCGTGGTGATCATCATCGCGAAGGACAAAACCATCAAGCTTAACAGCGAAGATGTACTGGAGCAGAATTTGGAAGCGCGCTTGAAGAAGGTCTTTTCAACCCGCGCTGAACGCGTCGTCTTTGTCAAAGGCGATCCCGATCTTGAATTTCAATACGTTGCCCGAGCGATTGACATCGCCAAAGGCGCTGGCATTGATAAGGTTGGTTTGATGACTCCGAAGATGGAACAGGGACAATAGGAGAAACCCGCGTATGATCAAAACTCTCCTTCCCCTAGTCGCCTGCGGCATCCTCTTATTCTCGGCTACCGGGTGCCAACAGCTTAGAGCTCGCGATCACCTGAATAAGGGTGTTCGGGCCTACAAGGGGGCTAAGTACCCCGAAGCCGTGAAGTCCTTCCAAGAGGCGGTCGATCTCGATCCCGAGTTCGCTACCGCTCGGCTCTATCTGGCAACCGCCTACATGAGCCAATGGATCCCCGGGGCTGAATCGCCCGAAAATACAAAGTTCGCGACCGCTGCCTACGATAACTTTCAAAAGGTTCTTGAGAAAGATCCCAACGACAAACTCGCCATCGCTTCCATCGCTTCTCTCTATTACAATCAGAAGAAGTTCCAGGAAGCCAAGGAGTGGAACGAGCGCTTGTTAAAGGTCGACTCGCAGAACAAAGAAGCGCTTTACACTCTCGGAGTTATCGCTTGGGGTAAGGCCTACCCGGTTCGCGGTGAAGCCCGCGCTAAGCTGAGCATGAAACCGGAAGATCCCGGTCCCCTGAAAGATAAAAAGGTTCGCGCGGAAGTTCGCGAAAAGAACTTCACCATGGTTCAGGACGGTCTGAAACAACTCGAAGCTGCCGTTAAGGTAGATCCCGATTATGACGACGCCTACGCTTATCTCAACTTGATGCATCGGGAACTGGCTGATATTTCCGATAATCCAGAAGAGTATAAGAAAGAACTCGACTTGGCCGATAACTACGTCCAGAAAGCACTCGAAGCGAAAAAGCGGAAAGCTGAAGCGCTCGAGAAGAAAGCTGGTGGCGGCATTATCCAAGACGCACCGAAGAAGTAGTTGTTTTTATGGATGACCGGCTGGTCTCATCGCGTGTACTCTGAATGAAAGGGGTCTCGTCTTGAGTCAGCCGGTTATTCTGTCTAGTCCCGTTGATCCCGTCTTGGCGGCGCGCTTCGAGGAACTCGTAGTTAAGTACGCCAAGTTGCGTCCGCAAGAAAGCCTCGTCTCCCTTCTCCAAGCCTTTGAGTACGCGGCCCTGCACCACACCGGCCAAACTCGTTCCTCCGGCGAGTCTTATATGGCTCACCCCCTCGAAGTGGCCCATATCCTCTGTGATATGTCGATGGATCTGGTGTGTCTTCAAACCGGTCTGCTTCACGACACGGTTGAAGACACGGTGGTTACTGTGGAAGATGTGCGTAAGCGCTTCGGCAACGATGTCGCTCGGTGTGTTGACGGCGTGACGAAACTGGCCAAGCTGAACTTTTACTCCCGCGAGGAGCGCCAGGCCGAAAGCGTGCGGAAAATGTTGCTGGCCATGGTCAACGACATCCGTGTCGTCATGGTGAAGCTGGCGGATCGACTCCATAACATGCGGACCATGGGCTCATTAAGCCGCGAGCGCCAGGAACGGATCTCCCAGGAAACGCTGGAAATTTACGCCCCCATCGCTCACCGCCTCGGTATGGGCAAGATGCGCTCCGAACTCGAAGATCTCGGCTTTCGCCATTTGGACCCGGCTGCTTTTGCGGAAGTGTACGAGGCCATCGAGTCCCGCCGTAAAGTGACCGGGGACGCCCTCGAAGAGATTCGTCACGCCGTCGAACTCAAACTCGCCCGGGAAAATATTCCAGCTCGCATCGAAGCCAGGCTGAAGCGTCCGTTCAGCGTCTACCAAAAACTCAAACGGCAGAAAATCAGCATCGAGCAGGTTTACGATCTACTGGCCATCCGAATCGTCACCGACTGCGTGAAGAACTGCTACGGCGCGCTTGGCACCATCCACGGCGAGTGGACCCCCATCCCGGGCCGCATCAAAGACTTCATAGCTATTCCCAGGCCCAATCTCTACCAGTCGCTCCATACCTCGGTCATCGGTCCCGGCGGCCAAGCCTTCGAAGTGCAGATTCGGACCGAGGAGATGCATCGTATCGCCGAAGAAGGCATCGCGGCGCATTGGAAGTACAAAGAGGGCACTAAAGGCGCCCAATCGGACGAGCAGCAGGTGGCTTGGCTGCGGCAGCTGGTCGAATGGCAGCAGGATGTCCATGACCCCGGTGAGTTCATGTCGACGCTCAAGGTAGACCTCTACCCGGAAGAGGTCTACTCCTTCACGCCCCGCGGGAAGGTCATCATCCTGCCCCGCGGCGCCTCACCCGTCGACTTCGCCTACGCCATCCATTCCGACGTCGGTCACCTCTGCGTCGGAGCCAAGGTGAACGGCCGCATCGTCCCCCTGAAGTATGAGCTCAAGAACGGTGACGTGGTCGACATCCTCACCCAGCAAGGCCACGTCCCCTCCAAGGATTGGCTCAACTTCGTCAAAACCTCGAAAGCGCGTAATCGTATTAAGCACGTCGTCAATACCACCGAGCGCGCTAAGGCCGTCGAGATCGGCGAAAAACATCTCGAAAAAGAGGCTCGCCGTCTCGGCGTTCAATGGAAGAAAATCCCCAAGGAACACCTCGAAAAAGTCGCCCACGATTACGGCTTCGGCAAAATGGAGGACCTCCACGCTGCCCTCGGCTACGGCAAGTTCTCTCCCCGTCAAGTGCTCCTACAACTCGCTCCGGAACAGGTCGCCGCCGCTGAAGCCCTCGAAGTCGCCCCCGCCGCTTCCCCCGCCGTCCCCCCCAGCAACGTCAACGATAAAGACCTCATCCTCAAGGTTCGCGGGGTCGACGATATCATGGTCTACCGGGCCAAGTGCTGCAACCCCATCCGTGGCGAGTCCATCGTGGGATACATCACCCGCGGTAAGGGCGTCGCCGTTCACTCGGTAAACTGTACCAACGTACAAAACCTCATGTACGAAGTCGAACGTAAAATCGAAGTTGAATGGGCGAAAGCCGTTACCGAATCCTTCCTGGTCAAGCTCGTTATCTACACCGACGACCGACCCGGAATGCTCAATCAGCTAACCAGTGCGCTCTTCAACGAAGGCACCAATATTCGCACGTTGGAAGCCCAGCCCGACGCCTCCCGAAGCGACGGCAGCGCCCTCGTCAACGTCGCCATCGACGTCAAAGATAAAAAACAACTCGAACGGATCGTCTCCTCCCTGCGTCGCATCAGTGGCGTGCGGGACGTCGAACGCTCGCAATCCAGCACATGAACCCTGAACACATCGCCATATCAAAGTCCAAAGGAATCGAAATCGATTGGGAGGGAGGAGAGCATTCCAGCTTCCCCGTCGAACTCTTGCGCGCCGAATGCCCCTGCGCCACCTGTACCGGAGCTCACGGAACTGAACCCCAGAAATGGACTCCCGAGCCGAACCCGTTCCAGATGTATAAGCCCCGCATCGCTATGGAGACCGTGGAGTCGGTCGGCAACTACGCCATCCGCATCCATTGGAATGACGGTCACAAAACCGGCATCTACTCCTTCGACCATCTCTTCAAAATCCGCCCCCTGGCCGCGACGCAATCCTAGTCCGGCAGCGTCTCTGCCATTTCGGCCAATAGGTCCCTCTCGCTGTCCGTGAACCGAGCCTTAACGCGCGGAGAGTGCAGTAATGCCTTCCGCTCATCCGGCTCCAGGTTACGCAGTCTCGCCAGCATCCGACGACCTTCCCCCCGCTTGTCCTCCGGCATCGTCTCGGAAAACTTCCGGAATAGGCCTCGAACCGTCCCCTGCTGCTCTGGCGTCAAGGTGCGAAAGCTCTCGAGCGATCCCTCGAGCCGCTTCTTCTGCTCCGCGTCCAGTCGATTCCACCGCTCCAGCCGTTGTTCAAACATCCGCCGTCGCGCCGGGGGCATGCTTCGCAAAATACGCCCCCGTTCTTCGCCTGTCATATGACGAAACTTTTCAATCACCATCGCCTGCGCCCGCGGCGGCTGAATCAATTCTTTACGTAACTCCTTAGCCTGGCGTTGCGGATCGGCGGCTAACGCTCCAGCAAGTAAACCTAGGATCAGAAGCAACCGTGTCGTCATAACCGATTGTCCTCCTTGGCCTCGGCGGTAGGCTCTAACTGCCGTAACATCTCCATATCCTCAAGCGCACGGTCCGCCTGCTCCAACTCCTGTGCCTCAATCTTCACCGTTGGCAACGTCAAGTCCGGACGCCCCGGATTTTGCAGGTAAATCCCCACCACCAGCGTGAAGCAGGCCACGCCCATCGATAAAACCGGTTCCCAGCCGATATCGCCCGATAGCCACCGCCGCACCGGAGCCATCCATCGCTCCCACGCCGACCCCCGCTCTTCCGCCGCAATCCGCGCAAACAGCGTCGCGTCAAATCCCTCCGAAATCGGCTCCGGCGCCCAATCGTCGAGTGCCGACCAAACGCGCTTCTGCTGCTCGGCCAATGCGAAACACTCCGCGCACACCGCCACGTGTTGCTCCATCAATTCCGTCCGCTCTGCGTCCAACATGTGCGCACAGTATGACAGGAGAACATCCGCGTTCCCGCTCTGTAAAGGACAACTCATTGTTTTGGGATTCATCGTATTTCCTCCTCTAAGCCGCCCATATGTGCCAATTTCGCCCGCAAACCCTCGTAGGCGCGGAACAACAAACTCTTTACCGCCGACTCGGAGCACTCCAGCGCCGTCGCGATGTGCGAATACTCCATCTCTTCGTATTTATGCATCAATACCGCCGCCCGCTGCTTGGCCGGCAGATTTTGAATCGCTTGCCGAATCTCTACAAACTTCGATTCCCGAACGAGGGTCTGCTCAATCGTCGGTCCAAGCGAGGCAACCTGCCGACCCATCCCTTCGCTGACTTCCTCATCTAGGCTCTCCTGATTGCGTTCGTGCCGACGATCCCGAATATGATTTAACGCCAAATGGCTCGCAATCCGGTACAGCCACGTCGTGAATTTTGCCGTCGGCTCATAGTTGGCCCGGCTCCGATATACCCGCAAAAAAACTTCCTGCGCCAACTCCTCCGCCACCGCCTGATTCAAAATCATTCGTTGCAGAAAGTGGATCACCGGACCCCGATACTTCTCGAGCAGCACCGCGAAGCTTTGGGTATCTCCTTCGCGAACCCGCAACATCAGCTCCGCGTCGCGTTCGATAGTGGCCACCGCCATCATAGTGCTTGGAACCCGATCGTTTCTGAAATGTTGCGGACTCATTAACTACATTATTAAAGTTCCCCGCCCAACTCCCGTTCCATCAACTCCCGCAGCGCATCGTGAGGGCTCTTTCCTTGACTGAAAATTGCGTGCATCGTCTCCGCAATCGGCATCGACACCCGCTGACGCCGCGCTAACTCCACCGCCGAGTAAGTGTTCTCCACCCCTTCCGCCACCATATGCATGCCTTCCTGAATCTCCTGCAGGGTCCTTCCCCTCGCTAACTCTAACCCCACACGACGATTCCGACTCAAATCCCCCGTACACGTCAAGATCAGATCCCCTAAACCCGCCAGACCCATCAGCGTCGGTGCCTGCGCCCCCAGCGAGACCGACAAACGAGTCAACTCCGCCATCCCGCGGGTCAGCAATCCTGCCATCGCATTCGAACCCAATCCCAGCCCACTGCATACCCCCGCCGCAATCGCGATCACATTCTTCAGCGCCCCGCCCAACTCCGTCCCAATCGGGTCGTTGTTCGTGTAAATCCGAAACGTAGGCCCGGCGAACTCGCGCTGCACCCGCCCCGCCAACGCCAAATCCACCGCACTCGCCGCCACTAGCGTCGGCTCCCCCCGCGCTAACTCTTTCGCAAACGAAGGCCCGCTCAATACGGCCAACTGCGGCGCAAACTTGGTCCCCACCACCGCCCCGATCACCTCACTCATCCGCAACGAAGTGCCCCGCTCAATCCCTTTCGTCGCGCTCACAATCGGTGCCGATGGCGGCAGATAAGGTAACGCGCTCGTGAACACAGCCCGCACGTGCATCGACGGCACCGCCCCCAAAACCAAGTTCGCTCCCCCCAAAGCCCCTTCTAAACTGGAAGTCACCCGCACATTCGGCGGCAACCGGCTCCCCTCCAAATACTTCGGGTTCTCCCGCGTCGTCTCCATCAGCTCGGCTAACTCTCGCTCGAACGACCACAAGACAACCCGCTCATACCGTGGCGCCAACACCATCGCCAGCGCCGTCCCGTAACTACCCGCGCCCAAAATCGTTAATTGGCTCAAAGCTTGTTCTCCGTCCCTGCCCGCAGGCGAGTGATGTTTCCCCAGTGCCGCCATATGATGAACCAGCCGCCCAATAGCGCCGCCCCTGCTATCCAATTCGACGAGTGATCAATCATCAATACCGCAAACGGCACCAGCGCCGCCCCCAAGATCGATCCCAGCGAAACATACCGCGTTCGCCAAACGATCGCCACAAATACGATAGTAATCGCAAACATCGGCAGCGGCGCCAGGTAAACGAACGCACCCACAAAACTCGCTACCGCCTTGCCCCCCGCAAATTTTAGATACACCGGAAACGCGTGGCCCAAGATCACCGCTAACCCACCCAGTGCCAAATACATCGGCTCCCCGGATCCGAAACGCGCCATTAACCAAACCGCCAGCCAGCCCTTTCCAATATCCAATAACAGCGTGCCAATTCCGATCAATTTCCCCGACGTACGCGCCACATTGGTCGCCCCAATATTCCCACTTCCCATCGCCCGGACGTCCTGCCCGGTCTTCAGCCGAACCAGTACATACCCAAACGGTATCCCACCAAGTAGGTACGCCACCAACAGCATTAAATAGGTCATCCCAGCGGAAACTCCTTCAATTTGCGGTAAACCGATCCCTCCGGTCCCACCCGGCTAGCGTATAACCAAAACGAACCCGCGCGGAACTTCCCAAAGTCAATCGTCGGCAAATGTCCAATCACCCGCCGCAACTCAATCAACGGAACCGGCGTCTTGATCCGCGCCAGCGTCAAATGAGGCGAAAACCGCTTCGCCTCCCCTGGCACCCCCAGCCGGCCACACGCCGCATCCGTCTGCCGATGAAGGTCGCCCAACTCCTCCGGCGCCGCCACCCCCGCAAAAAACACCCGCGGCTGGTGCGGATTCGGATACCAGCCTAAACCCCGAATATCCACTTCGAACGCCGGCACCCGCACCGTCGCCAGCGCCGCCTCGATCGCCGGTCCGTCGCCAAATTCCCCCACAAACTTCGTCGTAATATGCCAATTAGCCTCCGTACTCCACGCCAGCGGGGCCGTCGGCATTAATTCCGCCGTCAAGGCTCTCAGTTTCTCGCTGACTTCGTCCGGAATATCAATCGCAGTAAACAAGCGCATCGTGATAACTTTCTAGTCTAACCTTGATTCCCCTTCCAGAAAGCCTTTACGCTCGCGATACCGTCACCGTCGCCCGTGCCCTCCTCGGCAAAACGCGGGTCCACGGCCATCGCCAAGGCCGGATTGTCGAGGTCGAAGCTTACCTCGGCACGGACGATCTCGCCGCCCACTCCAGCCGCGGCGTCACCCCCCGCACCCGCGTCATCTTCGGCCCGCCTGGCCGCGCCTACGTCTATCTCAACTACGGCATCCACGAATGCCTCAACGTCGTCACCGGACCTGACGGCACCCCCGGCTGCGTACTCATTCGCGGAATAAGCCCGGTCGCCTGCCTTTCCGGACCTCTCAACGGCCCCGGCAAGTTAACCAAAGCCATGGACATCGACCGCCGCTTCTACGGCCATCCCCTATGGCTGCCCCCCCTTACCGTCTGCGCGGGGCCAACCCTGCCGGAAGGTCATCCGCGTGACGCCCCGCATCGGCATCTCCCGCTGCGTCAAACTGCCCCTGCGCTTTCCCATCTAAAGGCACATACGGCCCAACCCAACAAGGTCGCCCAGCCCCTTGCCAGTTGCGGTGGATCTTTCTCCAAGTGCGGATCCAGACACCACTTCTCTCTCCCATACTGACTGCCCGGCTCGCTAACTTGTCAGAGCAAAGGAGTACCGAATACTCCGTCCTAGACCGCCCGATTAGTTCCGGCTCGCCACCGATTCCCTGCGCCCATGCAAAGGCCGGAATACACCCTTTCCACACACCGCTACCCCTGCCTGCAACATCGCTGACAGCAGGTTGAAAACCAGGCCGTAGATCACCTGCTCGCTCACGTTCTGCCGCCCCGGCAACTTGAATCCCGTCGGCAACTCTTTCGCCAAGCGAATTCGAACGCTCTCCAGCTCCAACCGGCCCCGCGGATCCCGCTTATTCCCCACGCTAATCGGCGTCTGCAATACGTTCCCCGTCGCCCCGTCAATGTAGAACTGGCATCGCGAAAACCAGCCTAAATTCCCCGGTTCCGCCGCGTCAAATACCAATAATGGCACCCGCCGGTCCGTCGCCGTCAGGTCGAGCAACAGCGCCATCGACGTCTCCTGGATCTCAACCTGAAACCCAGCCTGTTGGCAGACCTGCATCAGCTGGTCCACATCGTATTCGAGCAAAAGGAGCCGGTGTTTGCCAGCTTGAAGCAACTGCATGACTCTTTATTGTAGCCGCAGCACGTGCTCCAGCGCGGCAATCACGACACAAATCATCACATGCGCCAACATTCCGAAGCGCAGCCCGCGGCGCGTCTAGCGAATTACCTCGTGGGCTAAGATCACACCCTGTTTTGCGCCTCGCCCCCTCCAGGGGAATAAATCAGGGGGGGGGGGCTCCCTCCTACGACTCGGCGGCTTTAGTTTCACTACTCTAAGTGGGTATGCGCTTTGTCTTCCTCGCCCTTCTCCCCCTTTGGCTGCTTGCCCAAGTCCCGCCCGCCGGCCCCGACCATCGCTCCGACCAACTCTTGAAATCGATTGACGATTACATGTGGCGCCTCCAACTCAGCGACATCGCCGTCGTCGATCAGGTCTCCTACATCTCTACCCCGCCCCACTACGAGGCCAACTCCACCGGCCAAGGCGCCGGTAATGCCATGATCGTCTACGCCGACACCTTCGTTCCTAAAAAGCTCGACCGCACGAAAAAGTATCCCTCGCTCGTCTACGTTCACGGCGGCGTCCACAGCAACCTCCAGAGCGGCGGATCCGCCAACGGGTTCCACCTCATCCGCGAACTCCTCGAACTCGGCCACGCCGTCATCGCGCCCGACTATCGTGGCTCCACCGGCTACGGAGCCAACTACTACAACCGTACTGACTACGGCGGACGCGAAAACGACGACGTCCACGCCGCCCGCGCTTGGTTCCTCGAAAAGTACACCTTCCTCGATCCCGCCAAAGTCGGCATCCTCGGCTGGAGCCACGGCGGCATGATCACCCTGATGACCATCTTCCAGCACCCCAAAGACTACGCCGTCGCCTACGCCGGCGTCCCGGTTAGCGACCTCGTCGCCCGCCTCGGCTACAAAGCAGAATCCTACCGGAAAATCTTCAGCGCGAAAAACCACGTCGGCAAAACGGTCGACGAAGACGTCCATGCCTATCTCAAACGTAGCCCCTTCACCTACGCTGCCAAACTCGATACCCCGCTCTTCATCGATGGCAACACCATCGATGAAGACGTCAACGTCCTCGAAGTCCGCCGCATGATCGACGCGCTGAAGGCCGCCGGCAAGAAGTTCGAGTCAAAGATTTGGGATGCTGCCCCCGGCGGCCATCATTTCAATCGCATCGATACCAAACTCGCCCGCGACTCCCGCGCCGAAATCTGGCAGTGCCTCGGCCAGCATCTCAAACCCTAACTGCCCTCGTGCCAATGGAAGAGTTTGTGCGTAATCTTCCATTGGTCGTCGCGATTCAGCAGCGTGAAGACGTTGGAAGCGCGAGTATTCGCACCCGCCAACCTCGTCCATTGCCGCACCTTCAGATGACCCACCGCTACCGTCTCGATGATCTCGATCCGCACGAAACGCGGTTCGACCTTTGCGGTTGAGCCATTTTGATCGATCCGCTCGAAAACAAGCCCAATGGAATCGGTATACTCCACCCCTTGGCAATAGCCGGCAATCGTCGTCTGTCGGGCGTCAACTACTTTTTCCTACCGGCGCAAATAGCCCTTAGCGAGGGGCATCGGCTCGGCTTCCTCCGGCCCCGATGCCCCTGTAAACTGCCTTCGTTTCCAGCTCCAATCGTCCACCTCTTGCGGGTAAGCGTAAAACGTATCTTGCCTTTTATCTCCCCTTCGATGAATCGGAAAGCACTCCGTCGCCTCCCAGCGCCGAACGGTACGTTCGCTCCGTTCTAGAAATGCGGCAATCCGTTTCCAGGAATCCAGTATCTTTTGCGGCGTGTTGCACCGTAACATCCCCCTGCCTCCCTCGCAAAAGATATCACACCCGTTTCCGCGGGAATGCCACTGAAACGCCTTCGGGACGATCGTCCACCCATCTGGCATCCTCAAAAGCGCACAGGCCGCGCAGCAGGCACGGCTCGAGCGGGCGGGGAACTCGCCCATCTTGCCGGGCCGAAGCGAGTCCGTTGTGCGCGGTTCCTTAGAGTAAACAAGTCTGACATCCGAGCCCCCGTCACCGAATCTAAAAGGTCGACTCTCACGCAGCGCGGCTCAATATCCGGCCCTGCGCCGTTCTTATCGATCCAATCAAAGAGAAACGGAATTCCTACCGCCAACTGTTCACCGATGAGGCCGAAGAAGGAAGCATCCGGATGAAACGTCGGACGCATCACCTCGCTCTTGCCCTGCTTGCTGCCTTCAATGTGTTTCTCCATCGTCGCCACGATCGCGTCGAAGTCGTGAGAACACTTACTGCTGGTCGCCATAGTTAAGCCAGTAAGGTGTGCCTCACCGTGGCGTCAACGGACAAGCCAAGCCATCCTCGGTCTGGCGACTAGAATTGCAACCGCAACGCTAACTGCGTAGACCGCGGGCCGCCCACCGCATACAGCGGATTCAACCCCCCGTTCACCCCGCCCAATCCCAACCCGCGGCCATACATCTGCGTCGACTGCCCAAACAGCGGATTCAGCAATAACCCATCCGGAGCCGCAAAATTCGCGTGATTCAACAAATTGAAGAACTCCGCCCGAAACTGCAACTTCCACCGCTCGCTCAACCCAAACGTCCGACGCACCGTAAAATCCACCTGCCGCAACGGAAACGCCCGCACCGAATTCCGCCCTAAACTCCCGTTCTGCTGCTGGTTCGCCGGAATCGAAAAGGCCGCCCGGTTCAACACCCGCCCACCCGGATACTGCCGCCCTTCCAGATACAGCGGCACCCCCGCCACTCGCTCCGGCCGGAAGTTAAACGTCGCCCCGTTAATCACACTCCGCGAATACACATCCACCGGAAACGACGATTGCGCCCGCAAAATCGTATCCACTCCCCAATCTCCGGCGATCTTGCCCATCATCCCGCCCCGCGCCTTCCCCGGTAGATCCCAGCTCACCGCCCCATTGAAGTTGTGCCGCACATCGAAATCCGAACTCCCCCGATTCGCCCCCGCTCCCCCCGTGCCAAAAATCGCCGGATTAAAACTCACATTCTCCGACGCCGTATCAATCGCATGGGCCCATGTATACGAACCCAGCAACTGCAATCCCCGCCGCAACGGTTGCCGAAACTGCGTCTGCCAAGAATGGAAATCCGAATCCGCATCCGCCCGCAACACGCTGAACCCGCGGAACAGCGATCCCCGCGTCCCCGCGTAGGAATCCCGCCGCTGCAACTGCCGCCCCATCGCCCCCACGTAGGACATCGTCAGCACCCGCCCGTTCCCCAAACCCTGGTCCACCGTCACGTTATATTGCGCCGTCCGCGACAGCCGATAGCCATCCTCAAACGCCGCCACATCGTCGTACGGAGGCTGCGTCGAAATGGGCAGCGGCGCCGCCTGCGCCTCCGGCAGCGGGATCACCGTCCCCGCCAACCGGCGCGTCCGCCGATACGGCGGATTTGAACTCAAACTCTGTAACCCGCCCAGCGGCAGGTCATAGAACAATCCCATCCCCGCTCGCACCGTCGTCTCCGTACCCCGGTTCTGCCGCAGTTGATACGTCACGCCCAACCGCGGAGCAAACGCATTCCATTGCGTCGCAAACAGCGGAGCCCCCGGTGCCGAAAGCTGCGCCGTCAAAGGGTCCGTCGTCGTCGCCGTATACAGCGGTTGATTCACCCCCCGCAACGCAGGATTAATCTCCCATCGCACCCCGAAAGTCATCGAAACCCGCCCCGTCGGCCGCCACGTATCCTGCGCAAACAACGACGTGTTATGGATCACCGCCCGCAAATTCTGAAACGCCGTCAAAATCGTCGTCGCCGTCCGACCGTTTAGAATCCCCACCGGCCCCTGCAATCCGACATACACCCCAAACTGCTGATACAGCGGCGATTGAATGTCCGGCCGCAACTGCCGATAGTCCCCGCCAAACTTCAGCTGATGCCGACCCACAATCGCCGAAAAACCATCCACTACATTCCACTGCCGCTGCGCATTTGCCGCCAGCGAACCCACCGCAAATCCCTTCAATCCCTGCGGCAAAATGCCCACGCTGCCCGTCTCCGCACTCGCAAACGTCGGGAATAGTTGCGCCGCCGTCAACGGTTTCGCCCCGCCCAAGTCATCCATCACCGCGCTGAACGCCCCTTTGTTCTGGCTCCAATTCACCCGTACTTCGTGAATCAAATGCGCCGTAAACGCCTGCGTCGAACCTAGCGTCACCATCCGCGAATCGCTCAAATTCCGGCTCACATTGTTCACGCTCAAATCGTACGACTGAAAACTCCCCCGGTTCCCCGTCTCCGAAGGCGCTTCCACAAACCGACCCCATACCGAAATCTGATTCGACAGCCGATGGTCCAGCCGCACCCCGGTCGAATTCAACGACGAAGGATTCGAATACGTCGCCGCAAATCGCCCAAATCCGCCACCCAGGTCCCCCTGGTTTGGAATCGGAAATGCCTCCACCAGCGCCCGGTTCGCAGGCGTTGCCTGCGCCCGCGCCGCCAAAGTCGGATAAGCGTCGGAAGCAAACTGCGGCTGTCGCAACCGCAGCCCCTCATAGGAAACAAAGAAAAAAGTCCGATTCTTCCCGTTGTACAGCCCCGGCAACAGCACCGGACCCCCCATCACCCCGCCAAAGTTATTCTGCCGAATCGGCGCTCGCTGCAGCCCATCCCGCTTCGCAAAAAAATCGTTGGCGTCCAACTTATCATTCCGAAAGTAGTTCGAAGCCGACCCGTGGAAATCGTTCGTGCCAGACCGCGTCACCACCGAAATCTGCGCCCCCGGCGTCCGGCCAAACTCGGGCGCAAACGTTGACGTCTGCACCTGAAACTCCTGCATCGCGTCCATCGAAACCAAACTGTTCGTCCCGCCCGTCGAAGTCAGCGCCGGCAATGTGCCGTCAAAACTCCCCGCCAACGCCGGTGCCGCCGGCAACCCAAAGTTCCCGCTCACTCCGTCGATCGTCAAGTAGTTGCTCGCCGTCCGCTGCCCATTCGACGAAAACTGCCCCGGGTTCCGCGCCGTCGTCGTCGTCTGCGCCACTCCCGGCGTCAACGCGATCAGGTTCTGAAACGTCCTTCCATTCAGCGGCAAATTCTCCACAAACCGCTGGTCTACCAACGTCGCCACCGCCGCCGTCTCCACCACCCCCCGCGACTCATCCACCACCGTCAACGATTGCCGCTGCCCCAGCGGTTGCAACGTCACGTCCAGGCTCCGACGGTCGCCCACGTTTACGACGAGTTGCCGAAACTCCGTCACCGCGAACCCCTCCGCCGAAATCCGCAGCCGATACACGTCCGGCGTGAGTCCGTTCAACAGATACTGCCCAATCTCGCTTGTTTTCGTCTTCCGCCTATGGCCGCTCGACAGGCTCTCGAGCTCCACCACGCCGCCCCGAATCACCCCTTTCGATTCGTCCCGCACCGAGCCAGTTATCTGGCCGTCCGGCAACTGGCTCCATGCGGACTGCACCAGCAAGAGGGCGAAAAAGAGCGAAAATAAGACCTTAATACTCACTCGCTCAATAATCGCGCAATCCGCAATTCAGTTGCAACAAAAACCTGCTACCTTACAGGCGTTCGAGTCGAGTCGCCGCGTCGCCAAACTGATCCAGCTTCACCCCGAACCGATCCATCAGCGACAGATACAAGCTGCACATCTTCCGCTTCTCCTCGCTTTCTGTTAGATAGTTCAGCGTCCGCCCGGTCTCCAGCGTCCCGCCCAGTCCGCCTGCCAGCACTAGCGGCAACCGGAAATTGTCATGCTTCCGGCCAATCCAAAGGTTCGAAAGGAACATCAGGCACGTATTGTCCAGCACCGTTCCGCTGCCCTCTTTCATGCTGTCCAGCTTCGTCGCCAAATATGCAAACTGGCTCACATGGAAGCGCGCAATCCGCTCGTAGCCGTCTGAACTGTTATTGTGCGACGCCGCATGGTGCCCTTCTTTCACTTCCAAAAACGGATAATACATCGCCGAAAGGTCCCGCGAAATAATCAACGAAGCCACCTTCGTCCGGTTGGTCTGAAACGCTATCGCGATAATGTCGCACATCAGCCGGGCATGGTCCCGCAAATCCTCCGGCAACCCGTTCGCCGGTCGATCCATCGTCGCCGCCACGGCGTTCTTCGCCTTCGCCGCGTCCTCGGCTCCGTCCTTACTCTTCCGCATCCCCTCCACGCGCTTTTCCACTTCCCGCACGCTCGTCAAATACTCGTCCAACTTACTCTTATCCGTCGAAGAAATCTTCTTCGTTAACTCTTCCGCCCGCCCTTTCACCCGATCCAGCACGCTGATATTCAGCAAACTCCCCCGGTTGTCGAAAAGGTTATCCCATGCCAGCGACGGGTACACCTCCACCGGCACCGGCGACTCCGGGCTCTGCCACGAAATATGCGAACTATACGCCATCGAGAAATTCGTCTCGTGGTAACCCGTCATCGGCTGCTCACAAGCCAGCACGATGCTCGATTGCGGCGTATCCCCGCCCGTCCGATTCGCGATCATCTGGTCCACGCTCGTCCCCGAGTGGATAATCGCGCCCCGCGAAATCTTCGCCCCGGAAAGCAAACTCCCCGTCTGCCCCGGATGAATCCCCTGGCCGGTCAACGCCTTGATGAACAAGCCATCAATCACGTTGATCTTCTGCTTCAGCGGTTCCAGCGGCTGCAGCGTCTTGCTCAGCTTCATCTCCGCGCCCACGCCCGACGCGCTCCAATGGTCCTCGTTGATGCCGTTACCCAGGAACATCGTCCCAAACCGTTTCGGGAACGCCGACGCCGCCGGCATGTCCGCCAGCGCGTGTTGTGACTCCAGCCACGGCAGTGCCACCGCGCAGCCGGCCCCGCGCAAAACAGTTCGGCGTGAAATCGAATTCTGAGTTTTTCCTGTCGTAGGCATCCTACTCTCCTCTCCTGCTCTGCGTTTGCGGCATCTCCGGCTTCCGCCGATTCAAAAACTGCGGGCTGGCCACAATCGTCTCAATAATCGATTGAAAGCGAAACTCCCGCTTCGGCAATATCGCCTTGATCTGGTCCACCACCGCTTCATCCGAAAGCTGCAACGACCGGTTCAACCCGTAAGCCACCAACTTCCTGCTCAAATTATCCACGAAATCCGGCTGCCGATGCTGGCGGATATATCGAATAATCCCCTCCACCCCCGACCCCTCGCTGCCGCCCGGAAACACGGCCTTCGTGTCCACCGGCCGTCCCGCCAAATCCATCGTCCGCGCCTCGCCCACCGGCCCATACCCTTCCAGCGCCAAGCCAAAAGTATCGAACCGCGCATGGCAACCCGCGCACAACACGTTCGCCCGATGCTGCGCCAACACCTCGCGCAGCGGCGTATCCGACTTCGCCTCGTCATGCGGCAACTCCGGTACCACCGGCGGCGGAGGCGGAATCACCTCTCCCAACACCCGCCGTACCACCCAATATCCCCGCTTCACCGGACTCGTCCGCAACCCCGGCGAACTCTGCGTCAAAAATGCCGCCATCGGCAGCAAGCCCCCGCGCTGATGGCTCGCCGCGTCGTCGGCCTTCACCCATGTCTCGTCCGTCCCCTTCACCTCGGGCATGCCGTAATACTTTGCCAGCGTTGGGTTCACAAATGTGTACTTCCCGTACACTAAATCAAAAATCGGCAGGTCGTTGTTAATCAAGTTCTGTAAAAACCGCACTGGCTCCTGAAACATCGCCTCGCGCAGTTGGTTGTTGAACTTCGGAAACCGCTCCCGATCCACCGTATTATTGTTCTCAAAACGCCGGAAATCCAGCCAGTTTCCCCCGAACTCGGTCGCCATGCCTCGCGCCCGTTCGTCTTTCAACAGCCGCCGCGTCTGCGCTTGTAATACCTCTGGCTTTCGTAAATCCCCCGCCGCCGCATGCGCCAGTAACTCATCATCTGGCATGCTCGACCATAAGAAATAACTCAACCGGCTCGCCAAAGCATAACTCGATAACGCCTGCGATGGAGCCCCCTTCGCCGCGACCGTCCGCACCGTCGGCTCCACCAGATCCAGCCGGTACAGGTAATCGGGCGACATCAAAACGCTCACCACGCAATCGCGAATCGCGTCCTCATGCGTCAGCCCATTCTTCTCCCGCAGCTTCTGGTAGTAATCCACCATCCCGTCTCGCTCCGCCTTCGTCACCGGTCTCCGATAGGCCCGCGCCGTAAACCGATGCAACGCCTCTATCTGCTTCGGCTCCCCCTCCGCCCGCATCTTCTCTAATCTGCGCAACGTAGCATTGATCCCATCAAAATGCTCCCGAATCGCCTGCGGTGCCACCGGGTCATTGTTCGAGTCCGCCGCTGCCTTGGCCAGATACGCATCGCGCATGCGCCCAATCACGGTCGGGTGCAGCAACGGATAATCCACCGGTCGCGGCGACGCCGACTCGGCACCTTTGCCGTCCACCTCGCCACTCTGATTAAAGAAATACTGTACCCACGTCCGGTCCGTAAACTGCGCAACGAAATCGAACTCATCCCATAACGAGTTCAACTCGCGGTGGGCCTTCTCGTCCAGAATCAGCTCCGACAACGGAGCATCGTCCCGATAGAAGCCCAGCACGCTGTGGTAACCCGCACTCAAAAATCGGCCCTTATCGGTCGTCTCGTCCGGCCAGAACCGACCCCGCTCCCGCACAAAAAACTTATCCGGAAACACCGTCGCCAAACGCTGAAACGCCGCTTCATAACGAGCCCGCTCCGCTGCCGGAATCACCAAATCGGCATCACCGATCCGTGCCTTCGCCGTTACTGCCGCCCAGCGCGGCGCCGCCTCCTGGTGTAACCCCGCAAATCGCGGAATCACCGGAGCCACCGCTGGCGGGTCCGTCTCCAATACCAAATACTTCGGCTCGCTATCCCGATGGTGCAGCGAAAACTGCTTCAGCTTCCAGTTCAACAGCGGCTGCGATCCCGCCGGCAACCCCTTCACGAGCGGAGCCGCAAACTGCATCGCCGTGTGGTTCCGCAGCCGCACCACAAAATCCCGCATCGCCACGCACTGTTTCCTCACCTCTTCTGGCGCACCCGCCCCCGGCCCCGGCAACGCCCGAAACATCTTCTGCAGCTTCGCCACCGGACCCACCGCGTCTTTCTCGTTCAGAATCCCCCACACCATCGGCAGATACTTCGGGCTCAGCTTCGCCTCCGCCGCCAACTTCGTCAGTGTTCCCCCTTGCTTATGCTGATACCGCCACGCCGCCTGAAAGTAATCGGCATAGTCCGTCGGCTGCCCATCATAAAACTTCAAAATCTTCTGTACCGCGTACTTCTCCCTATCTGTCTCCACCTGCATCGGAAACGGCGCAAACTGCATCCCCTCCGGCGTCAGCACCAGATGGCTCGCCACCCCCCGCGCCGCCTGCAAATACTTGTTCAGCAGCGCCGGCGACATCGTCAGCGATTCGCCCGAGTTATCAAACCCCGCTTGGTTAGCCGGGTCCACCGGAAACTCCCGCGTCGGCTGTAAGTCCTGGCCCGTCAGATCCCGAACCGTATAGTTGTACTCAGAATTACTCAACCGCCGCGCCAGTACCAACCCCGGATCCCCCGCGCTCTTTCGTAACTCTTCTTTCCGCAGAGCCTGAATCCACTCCATCACTTGATGGCTGCTCTCAGCCGACGGCTGCGCCATCGGCTTTGGCGGCATGTCCTTAGCCTCCAGCCGTTCCAGCACCAAGGCCCAACGCGGATAATCCCGCGTCACCATCGCCAAACTGGTGTACCCTTTCAAATCGAACTGCGCCGCGGGTGTCGCCCCGCTATGGCACCCGGCGCAGTGCTTGTTAATGAAGGGGCGTACGGTCTGTTCAAACTGACGGTCCAGGGGCGGCGGAGCCGCGATCGCCGCCGAAGCAGCAGCGATCGCAAGAAAAGCGGGCCAAAGGCGGTTGAGCATTCTCGTTAGACCAACGCCTTGCCGTAAAGCGCCAACAAACGCGCCCACGCCTTCTCCGCCAAAGGCTCGTTGTAAACCCCCGAATCCGGCGGGCACCAGCCATGTGCCGCGGTAGCATAAACCTCAATCTCCGCCGCCACCTTCGCCCTCTCGAACGTCTCCTTCAGAACCACCTTGTCGTTCGGAGCCCGCTTGTCGTCATTGTCCGCAATCGCCACCAGAAACTGCGCCTTCGTCTTCGCCGCCTGCAAATGCGGGCTGTTCGGCATATCCCGCGCCAAGCCGCCGCCGTGGAACGAAGCCACCGCGCCCACGCGATCCGGCATCGCCGCCGCTGTCCGAAACGCCATCGGGCCGCCCATGCAATATCCCTGCGTCCCCATCTTCTTGTTCTTCTCGACCGACTTCTGCCCGTCCAGCCAGCCGATAAATGCCTTCGCGTCCGTCATGTGGGTCGCTTCGCTCAGCGTCTGCGCCATCGGCATCACCTGTGCAATCGGCGTCGCCGCCCCGGCCTCGGCCGTCGGAGACTTCTTCGTCCGGTAGAAAGGATTCACCACCAGCACCGCATACCCCGATTCCGCCAGCCGCTTCCCCATCTGCCGCATCGCCGGCCGCAGCCCGAAAATGTCCGGCCAAAGCAGAACCCCCGGCACTGTCCCCGTCGCCGGATGCACAAAATAGCCATCCGCCGTCCCGTCCGGCGTCGTGATGGTGACCTCCGAGTCCACCACCGCCGCGGCATTCGCCACCTGCGGCAGCATCATCGAAACGCCCGCCCCCAGCAATATGCCGAACTGCTTCCGCGTCACCAGGTGCCGAGCTTCAAACTCCTTCCTGTCTTCCTCAAAATGCACTTGATCACACATAATCGCTCCTCGCCCAACGGCTCTCACACCAAAAGTTTACACCTAGGCCAGCTTGCCACCGCTCCGGCGGTGATACCCTAAAACAAAGTTCAGGCTCTATATATATGACGTTCAAGCTCCCGCATTTCGTTACCTGCGTTCTCTTCACGGTTGGCCTAGCCTTCCCCCAAGCCTCCTCCTAACAAATCTCCGGCATCGTCCGCGACCCCTCCGGCCTCGCTGTCGCCAGCGCCAATGTCACGGTCCGCAATACCGCCACCGGCTTTGAACGCGCAGCCGCCGTGAACGAAAGCGGAGCCTACGCTGTCACCGGCATCTCCATCGGTCTCTACGACATCGAAACCACCGCCACCGGCTTCAAAAAGAATATTCGCAAAGACGTTCGCGTCGAAGTCAACGCGAAAGTCGCCGCCGATATCCTGCTCGAAGTCGGGGCCGTCACGGACAGCATTACCATCCGCACCGACGCCGCGTCCGTCGAAACCACCAGCGGCGAAATCGGCCGCGTTATTACCGGCACCCAAGCCACCCAGCTCCAACTCAACGGCCGCAACTATATCCAACTCCTCGCCCTCATCCCCGGCGTCTCCACCAACTACTCCAGCAGCTTCGGCCTCGCCGGCGGCTTCGGCACCAATGCCAGCGGCCAGTCCGCCAATGGCGGCCGCTCTGACTCCTTCTCCTGGAACGTCGACGGCGTGGATAACAAAGACAACGGCGGCGGCGGTAACAACTTCGTCAACGTCAATCCCGACGCCATCGCCGAGTTCAAAGTCCTCACCACCAACTACAGCGCCGAATACGGCCAAAACGCTAGCGCCATCATCAATCTCGCCCTCAAATCCGGCTCTCGCTCATTCCACGGCAGCGCCTACGAATTCGTCCGCAACGACGCCTTCGACGCCCGTGCCTTTAACGCCGTCCAAAAGCAAAAGCTCCGCTTCAACAACTTCGGCTGGAATCTCGGCGGTCCCATCTTCATTCCCAAGAAGTTCAACACCGACAAATCCAAACTCTTCTTCTTCTTCAGCCAGGAATACAAACGACTCCGCCAAGGGGCCATCAATACCTGGGTCGTCCCCACCGCGGTCCAGCGCACCGGTGACTTCTCCGGCCTCGCCGCCGCCGCCCAGCCACGGGACCTTACGACCAACGCCCCCTTCCCGAACGGCATCATCCCCCCCAGCCGCATCAACCGCAGCATGGCCGCCCTCCTCCGCAACTACCCCGCCCCCAATTTCGTCGGAGCCGGTGGCAACCTCATCTTTCCCACCACCACCCCCTCCACCACCAACCAGAACATCCTCAAGCTTGACTACAACCTTAGCTCGAAGGATCAGATCTCTTTCCACTATCTCACCGACACGTTCTATCAACTCCAAAACCTCACGAACCTCGTCTTGTTCGATCGCAACATCCCCGGTAAAAGCTATAAAATCCAACACACCCGCATCATCAACGCCTCCACCGTCAACACCCTCCAACTCTCCACCTCCGGCAACGTCATCCGCCAGGATGGCTACCGCCCCAACCCCACCTTCACCGCCGACACTACCCGCCGTGGCTCCGGCTATACCGCCCCCTCCGTCTACGGCATCACCAACGATCTGCCCACTCTCGCCATCGCCGGCTTCAACGGCCTCAACGCCGCCCCCCGCCAGTTCAATAACTTCAACCGCATCATCAATATCAAGGAAGATTTCTCCAAGCTCATCGGCAGCCACAACATCAAAGCCGGTTTTCTTTTCCAACGCAGCCGCAAAAACCAGGACAATATTCCCGCCATTAACGGCACCCTGAACTTCCAAACCGGCCACGCCTTCAGCTCCGGCAACGCCCTCGCCGACAGCCTCCTCGGCAACTTCCAGCAGTATCAGGAAGCCAACACCAACCGCGAAGGCTGGTACCGCTTCACCCAGCTCGAACCCTACATCCAGGACGATTGGAAGATCAACTCCCGCCTCACCCTCAACCTGGGCTACCGCTTCATGTACATGGGCCCCCAGTACGCCGCCCTCCAGAACACGACCTCCTTCCTGCCGGAGTACTTCAGCCTCGCTAACGCCCCCACCATCCTCGCTTCCAACGGCTCCATCGTCCCCAACTCCGGCGACCCCTTCAACGGTCTCGTCCTCGGCAGCACCGGCTTCCCCCAGTCCGCCCTCGCCCGTATTCCCGCTTCCATCACCGGTGACCCCCGCGTGAAAGCCCTCTTCCGCGGCATCCCCCAAGGCGGTGCCAACACCCCCTGGGGCACCCACGCCCCCCGCGTCGGCTTCGCCTACGACGTCACCGGCAAGCAGAAAACCGTCCTCCGCGGCGGCTTCGGCGTCTTCTACGAACGCACCCAGGGCAACTTCATCTTCTCCGCCATCAACAACCCGCCCTTCATCCAACAACAGACGATCCAGAGCGCCAACGTCGATAACCCCACCAGCGGCACCGCCGCCGCCTTCCCTGCCTCCATTACCAACTCCCACCCCGTCGATTTCAAGGTCCCCCGCATTCTCAACTGGAGCTTCGGCTTCCAGCACAAAGTCGATAGCTTAACCACCCTCGACGTCGCCTACGTCGGCTCCTCCGCCGCCAGTCTCACCCGCGTCCTCAACATCAACCAATTGCGTCTCGGCACCCTCCAAGCCAACCCCGGCGTCAACGTCAACGCTCTCCGCCCCTACCGTGGCTACGCCGACATCCAACAGTTCGTCAACGGTGCCAACTCCATCTATAATTCGCTCCAAGTCCAGGTCCGCCGCCAGATCAAAGGCGGCGGCCAGTTAAGCACTTCCTACACCTGGTCCAACGCCATCACCGACGCCAGCGGCTTCAACGAGCAGCCCATGGATAGCTACAACGCCAAGCGCGACCGCGGCTTCATGGCCTTTGACCGCCGCCATAATCTCATCATCAGCTACGTCTACCCCTTACCCTTCTGGCTCAGCGGTGCCGAATGGTACAAAAAGGCGTTCGGCGGCTGGCAGCTTTCCGGTATCACGACCTTGAATACCGGTCTACCCCTCAACCTCGGCATCGCCGGAGACCGCGCCGGCACCGGTCTCGGTAACCAGCGTCCCGACGTCGTCGGCGACTGGCAGCAGAACGCCGGCACCCGCTTCCAGTGGTTCAACCAGTCGGCCTTTGTGCTCCCCGCGCTCGGCACGTTCGGCAACCTCGGCCGCAACATCGTCCGCGGCCCTGGTACCAACAACTGGGACGCGTCCATCCAGAAAAACTTCCGCTTCAGCGAAAAAGTCACGATGCAGTTTCGCACCGAGTTCTACAACGCCCCGCACCACTTCTCCTGGCTCGGCGTCGGAACCACTTTGGCCGCCGGGAACTTCGGCCAAATCACCAGCGCCTCCGACCCCCGCAGCCTCCAGTTCGGCCTCCGCCTGGATTTCTAATCTTCTCTGGCTCGCATGTTCTTACGTGGATGAGCCAGATTTCCCAACCCACTCGGCGAGGAACGCCCGCTCGTATGGCCCCCGGAAGTCCTCTCTTCCTTCGGTACCTGGGCGATGTTCCGGAACTTGAGGCACTTCGTGCCAACGGCCGCCTGATTCCCCTCGCGAAGACTGGGACCAGCGACTCCCGCTCGTCCCGCCGTGGCTTCGGCGAAGGTGTAACTACTGGCACCCTGGACGGCCACGAACACGGCGGCCTCCTTGGACTTGTCCAGTCTGGCAATCATAGATGGGGATCGTGGCGCCGGCATAGTCGACAAACATCTTCTCGCCGGCGCGATGTTCGTGGCGCAGCACCAGGTCTCGCTTGTTCAGCCAGCGCCGGTACAGATCGCAGAACCTGCTGTAGCCGTACCC
>Ga0114966_10000130_pt1 | contig 69314 bp, 72 predicted proteins | sample M_130207_XF_Meta_FD_87029 | JGI IMG/M metagenome (GOLD analysis project Ga0114966, IMG submission 87029) | Freshwater microbial communities from Lake Montjoie, Canada to study carbon cycling - M_130207_XF_MetaG | ecosystem: Environmental > Aquatic > Freshwater > Lake | place: Lake Montjoie...
ATGGGAGCGCCTCGTCCGCGTGTTCGTCGCGCTCAACCGCTCGGAACCACGGTTCCGCGGCCAGGTAGCGCTCAGCCAGTCCGAAGCGTGGGAGCTCATGACCGTCGTCGGTCCCACACTTTCGGCGATCGGGTTCGACGTGCGCGTGCCAGCGCTGTCGCGACGCAAGGCCAAGGCGTCGCTGCGACTCTTCGCTGAGGCGGCCGGCGGCTCGGTGGTCGGCGCGCACCAGTTGAGCAACGTCGCCTGGTCGGTGCTGTTCGACGACGTCGAGCTCACTGCGGCCGAAGTGGCCCGGCTCGCCCGCCAAGCTCGTCCGCTCGTGCGTTCGCGCGGGCAGTGGGTCGAGGTCGACCGAGCCGACCTCGAAAAGGCTGCGGCCATCCTCGCCGAGCGTGAGTCCATCACCCAGCTCACGGGGGCCGAGATCCTGCGCCAGAGCATCGGCCTCGATCAGTCGGGGTTGTCGGGTGGCGTCGTCGTGCACGGCGCGAGTTGGGCGAACGACATCGTGCAACGCGCCGCCGAGGCCCCGTCGCTCGCAATCACCCAACCCGAGGGATTCGCGGGCGAGCTGCGCACCTATCAGGCAGAAGCGCTGGCCTGGCTGGGCTTCCTCGACGCGGCGGAGCTCGGCGGGTGTCTCGCGCTCGACATGGGTCTCGGCAAGACCCCGACCGTTCTCGCACACATGGCGAGGAGTGCGGGCCATGGTCCGGCGCTCGTGATCGCGCCGGCGGCCGTGGTCGGCAACTGGGCGGCCGAGGCAGCGCGCTTCGCGCCGAAGCTGCGCGTGCTCGTGCACCATGGGGCGTCGCGTTCGTCGGCCCGGGTGCTCGAGGCTCAGATCGGGCGGGCCGACATCGTCGTCACCACGTACGCGACTGCGGTGCGTGACGTCGACGCGCTGGCCAAGGTCGAGTGGAGCCGCGTTGTACTCGACGAAGCGCAGGCCATCAAGAATCCCGCGAACGAGACCTCGCAACAGCTGCGACGCATTCCGTCGCGGTCGCGTATCGCACTCACCGGTACGCCCATCGAGAATGGTCTCGGCGACCTGTGGGCCATCCTCGATTTCACCAACCCCGGCCTCGTCGGGTCACGCCCCGAGTTCCTCGCCAACATGGCGGGCGACGGTGAGGCCGCGCTGCGGGCCCTCAACGGGTTGCTGCTGTTCCGTCGCACCAAGAAAGAGCCCGAGGTCGCGGCCGAACTGCCCGACAAGATCGACGAGCTCGACTACTGCACCATGACCACCGAGCAGATCGGCCTGTACCAGGCGGTGCTCGACATGCTCGTGGTCGACACTGCCGACTCCGACGCGCTCGGCGAGAAGAAGCAGGGCGCCATCCTCGCCGCCATCACGGCGCTCAAGCAGATCTGCAACCACCCGGTGGCCTACCGCGACGACGGGCTCCCGCTCGCCGGACGCTCGGGCAAGCTCGCTCGTCTCGAGGAGATCGTCGAGTCGGTGTTCGCGGCCGGCGAACGCATCCTCGTGTTCACCCATTTCGCGACGTGGGGTCGCCGGCTCGCGCAGCACCTCAGCGAGGTCACCGGTATGCCCATCGCCTGCTACGACGGCAGCCTGGGCCGCGAGGTCCGCGATCGGCTCGTCACTGACTTCCAGAGCGGCACCGGTGCAGGCGCAATGGTGCTGTCGTTGAAAGCCGGCGGTACGGGCCTCAACCTGACGTCCGCGAACCACGTCGTGCTCTATGACCGCTGGTGGAATCCGGCCATCGAGGACCAGGCCCGCGACCGCGCGTGGCGCATCGGCCAGAGCCGAACCGTCATCTCGCATCGACTGGTGTGCCCGGGCACCGTCGACGAACGTGTCGAAGAAGTGGTTGCTGGCAAGCGCCATATCGCCGAGCTGGTACTGCCCCGGTCGAGTTCCATGGCCGATCTCACCAGTGACCAACTGCGCCTCGCGCTCGGGCTGCGCCCCGACGAGCTGCTCGCCGAGGAGGACTGATGAACCGTCCACAACGCGCCCGAACCAACCAGCGCCGCCGTCCCCAACCGCGCCGCACCAACGGCGTGGACATCTGGCGATCACCCGGACCGTTGCCCGACGTCGAGCCCATCGTGCGGGTCCACGACCCAGGGGCCATGCTCCGCTCACTCGGCGATCCGCCGATGACCAATGGCAACGTCGCCGGGCACTACTTCAACTTCGTGATCACCCAGTCGGCTGCGATGGCGATGGCGCTTGCCTACAGCGCGGACCTCGCAACGGAGTTCGACGAGACCGATGGCTGAGCCGCGCCCTTAGCGGCGCTCGCGAACGAAATGTTCCTCGTGCGGCACGGCAAGGTCGAGTGGAGCCATGACGGTCGGCGAACGTGGCGACGTTGCCGGTTGCCTCTGGCGCCCGGAATGCTCGGAGATTCAGGGAGCGATGCGTGCCGCCGAGGGCACATCCGCGTGGGCGGTGATCGGAGCCATCATGATCGGAAGGGCAACACCGACAGGAGGATCATGATCGGACGCGGCGTGTCGCGCCTTCTTGTCGCCATCGCGTTGGTCTGCGCGTCCGCTGCGTGGACGGGTTGGGTGATCCTGCACACCGTCGCCGACCCGTCACGATCGAGTCGCATCGCTCACGAGGTCTTCGACGACCCAGAAGCGCGCGGTCAGCTGGCCAATGACCTTGCCTCGAGCCTGGCCCGCGCCGCGAACACCGGTGCTGCCTCCGCAACGGCGGACACCGGGTTGAAGGTGCCGAAGATCGTCGGTGATGATCCTGTGCTTCGCGAAGCGGTGGCCGCGGCCCTCGCCGATCCTCGGGTGACGACTGACGTGATCGACGCGCTCGCGGCCGAGCACGCCAATCTCCTCGGTGTCGAGCCAAAGAAGCCGGCGACCATCAACACGACGTTGTTACTCGAGGCGGTCAATCGTTCGCTCGGTGTGGCGAGCCCGACCCTCGCGGCCCAGCTCGTGAACGCCGCGCCGAAGTCGGTGGCGCTGCCCGATGTCGAGATCCCCTTCGTCGGCGCGGCTCACCGCTTCGCGACGGCATGGGTGCCGCGTCTCGCGTTGATCGCCGTGCTGCTCGGAGGCGTCGCACTCGTCGGGGCTGACCGTCTCCGAGTGCTGCGACGTATCGGCGTTTGGGCGGTCGGTGCAGGGTTGCTCTGGGTGCTGCTGCCTCGCGGGTTCATCTGGCTCGCGGAGCACTGGGTGCCCGGCAATGCGGCGGTGGTGCGCGCCGTGCTCCGCGGCGCGACCGGTGCGGTCACCGCGATGGCCACGTTGCTGGTGCTCGGTGGCGCGGCCGCGATCGGGGCGAGCATCGTGGTCGGTCGCCCCAGCGGTCGCGCGGGTCGGGGTCAGCGCGACCAGCGCGACCCACGCGACCCGCGCGACGCGCTGGGCGCGTCCGGGTCGATCGACTCGTCATCGGGCTGGCGCACCTTTACTGGGCGCGATCTGCCGCCGAGCTCGTCGCGTCCCGCGCCGAAGCAGTTCGATAAACGCGCCTGACCGGTCCTCTCGGCGTCACACCGGATCGACGGCGAGCCAAGGTGATTTGAGTTGGGTGACTGGGTCCGAGATGCAGCTCCGGCCCGGGCCCGCATCCGGTCCCGAGGGTCACTCGGCTCTACACTCACCAACCCGCGGCCGCCGTCGGGCGAATCGCGGTCGACCGCGCAGCCGAGGGGTGGACCACACATGAGCTACGGAAACTACGAGACGCTGATCGTCGAACGTCATGGTCACGTGGGGTGGTTGATCAACAATCGTCCGGATCAGTTGAACGCGATGAACGCGTTGATGCGAGACGAATTCGCGGACGCGTGGATCGAGCTCGATCGTGATCCTGAGGTGCGGGTGATCGTGCACACGGGCAATGGTCGGGCGTTCCAGACGGGCGTCGACGTGACCGAGATTGCGACAGATGGCCAGGGGATGCAGCGCTATCAGGACAGCGTGGTCGATTTCGATCTGCATTTCACGGCGTGGCATCAGCAGGTGTGGAAGCCGGTGATCACGGCGGTCAACGGCATCTGTTGTGGCGGTGGTTTCCATTGGGTGGCTGATGCCGACATCGTGATCGCCGCTTCGGATGCGCAGTTCTTCGATCCGCACGTGTCGATCGGTCAGGTGGTGTCGATCGAAGCGATCGGATTGATCCGCAAGATGCCGGCCGAGGCGGTGATGCGCATGGCGTTCGTCGGCAAGTACGAGCGGATGAACGCCCAGCGGGCCTACGAACTCGGCATGATCAGCCAGATCGTCGATCCTCCCGGTCAGCTACGTGAAGAGGCGCAGGCGCTGGCGGAGAAGATCGCCAAGAACTCGCCGGCCGCGATGCAGGCCACGAAGAAGGCGTTGTGGGGAGCGCTCGAACACAACCTCACCGATGCCTGCAAGGTCGGCGCGAAGCACTTGGCGGGCCTGTGGGGTCACCCTGATCAGGACGAGGGTCCGAGGGCGTTCGCGGAGAAGCGCGAACCGCTGTGGGCCGCGCTCGCGCCGCGCCCTGGCGATGGTGTGGCGGGTTAGCCAGTGGATCTCGACTATCCGCCCGAGGCCGAGGCGTTCCGCATCGAGGTGCGCTCATGGCTCGACGCGAACCTGCCGCCGGGATTTGCGACGGCCAGGCCAGAGCAACGGCCCGCGCTTTTGGCCCATTGGAACGACGCGCTCACTGCAGGCGGCTGGTTGTGCGCGTCGTGGCCCACCGAGTACGGCGGTCGGGGGCTTGACACGATGCAGGGTGTGGTGCTCGCCGAGGAGTTCCATCGGGTCGGTGCGCCGTTACGGGCCGACTTTTTCGGTGACACGTTGGTTGGGCCGACCATCTTGCAGTGGGGCACCGAGGCGCAGAAGCAGGAGTTCATCCCCAAGATCTTGCGCGGCGAGGTGGCGTGGTGCCAGGGGTTCAGCGAACCTGACGCCGGGAGCGACCTCGCGGCGTTGAAAGCCACCGCAGTGCTCGATGGCGATGAGTGGGTCATCAATGGGCAGAAGATTTGGACCACGCAGGGTTTCGACGCCGACTATGTGTTCTTGTTGTGTCGCACCGATCCTGCAGCTGCTCGGCACAAGGCGATCTCGTACTTGTTGTGTCCGATGGACCAGCCCGGCGTCGAAGTGCGCCGCATCCGCCAGATCGACGGCGGTGCCGAGTTCTGCGAGGTGTTCTTCACGGACGCGCGTTGCCCGGCCGGAAACGTGGTCGGTGGGGTGAACGATGGCTGGAAGGTCGCGATGACCACGCTCGGGTTCGAGAGGGGAACGAACTCGACGACCGGCTATCGCCGGTTCGAGAAGCAGCTCAACGAGATCTTGGCCATCGCCCGCGAACGCGGCGCGAACGCCGACCTCGAGATCCGCCAAGACCTGGCCCGGGCGTACACACGGGTGGCGATCATGCGCATCAACGGGCTACGCAGTCTTACGGGTGTACTTCGGGGCAAATCGCTGTCGGAGGACCAGCGCACCGGTCTGAGCGCGATGAGTGCGTGCAACAAGGTGTTCTGGTCCGAGCACAACCAAGCCACGTTGAACTTGGCCATGAACGTCCTGGGGCCCGCGGGGCAGGTCCTCCAAGGAAACCCCGAGATCGCCGAAGCGCTGGCCGGGTACGGCCGCCGCGCCCCCCACGCCGACTATCCCGCGAGCGGACTGCAGAGCTCGTTCTTCTTCAGCCGCAGCGAAACCATCTGGGGCGGCACTTCACAGATCCAACGCAACATCATCGGCGAACGCAACCTCGGCCTTCCTCGAGAGCCGTCACCCACACCGAAAGAGCACGCACGAACATGAGCAGCAGCACCGCACGCGAGGTCCGGGCCAAGGCGGGCCACCCGATCATCGATTCCGACGGCCACGTGCTCGAGTACATGCCGGCGGTCGAACCGTTCCTGCGCGAAGCGCTCGGCCGTTCGGCCTATGAGCGCTACCGCGGCCAAGCTTCACCACTCGCCAACATCATGAACGCCGATCCGGCGCGGCGGACTGCGACTCGCACGCCGCAGAGCGCATGGTGGGGCACGCCGTCGAAGAACACGCACGACCTGGCTGCGGCCACGTTCCCGAAGCTGCTCGAATCGCGCCTCGATGACTGCGGCATCGACTACACGATCATGTTCCCCACCAAGGGCTTCGGCATCGCCGGCATCGACGACGACGAGCTGCGCAACGGCGTGTGTCGCGGGTTCAACGACTTCTACGCAGCCACCTACGCCCCGTACGCGGCGCGAATGACCGTCGCAGCGGTCATTCCGATGCACACCCCCGACGAAGCCATCGCCGAGATGCGGCGCTGCAAGGCCCTCGGCTTCAAGGTGATCGGCCTGCCCGAGGGGGTGACGCGACCGATCGCCCAGCCCGACCCGAACAACGCGTCACCGTTCCTCGCGCCGGGCCAGACCCACTGGTTCGACCTGTTCGGCATCGACAGTGCATACGACTACGACCCGGTGTGGGCCGCAGCGCGCGAGCTCGGTTTCGCCGTGACCTTTCATGGCGGGCTCGGACACATGCCCACGGGCATCTACACGTCCATCAGCAACTACTCGTTCAACCACATCGGCGCGTTCGCCCAGCGGATGCACATGCTGGTGAAGTCGCTCTACATGCACGGGGTCACGCGCCGGTTCCCCGACGTGAACTTCGCCGTGCTCGAGTGCGGCGTTGCGTGGGGGTCGATGCTGCTGGCCGACATCATCGGGCACTGGGACAAGCGCGGTCCCGGCGGGCTCGAGATGCTCGATCCGGCAGCGATCGACTGGGCCGCGTTCGAGGCAGATGCTCGCACCTACGGCGCCGACGTGCTGGCGCTGGCGGGCGAGCACGATGTCGCGGCGGGATTGCGGCTCGTCCCCGGTATCGGCGTGGTGCCCGAGGTGCTCGACGACTTCGCCGCGGTCGGTGTCGACGCCGTGGCCGGCCTCATCGAACGGTTCGTACCGCGCTTCTACTTCGGCTGTGAAGCTGATGATCGCGGCATCGCCACCGCGTTCGGCGCCACGAACCCGGGCGGGGTTGCGTTGAATGCCATTTTCAGCTCCGACATGGGGCATTGGGATGCGCCTGACATGGAGGGCATCGTCCCCGAGGCCTGGGAACTGGTCGACGACGGCCTGATCACGGCCGAGGACTTTCGGTCGTTCGTCTTCGCCAATCCGGTGGCGTTGTTCGCGGGCCAGAACCCGGCGTTCTTCGACGGCACCATCGTCGAGGGGGAGTGCCGCCGACAAACCCAGGCCACGTTCTAGGGTGCAGGCCATCGACCGCGCGGAAACCCACGACGAATCCCGACTCTTCGACGACACAAAAGGGTTCTTTCGCGTCAGCTCGCAGGTCGACATCGAGAGCAATCTCGACGCGCTCATCGCCGGTGGCGACCCACTCGACCACGCGCAGGCCAACCGGTTGACGCGCCGTTTCGTCGATGTCCTGACCGAAGGTCGGCCGGTCGACGAAGACCTGCCCGACACCATCGACTACGCCGAGCGCAACAACCTCATTTTGCTTTTCTCGCGCGATTATCAGCAGCGCTTCGAGTTCTTGTACCCACGGATGCCGGCCGACCTCGTCGAACGGTGGCGAAAGGCGCTGCGCGGCGGTGACCCACGCGACTCGTTCGGCCCGCTCACCAGCGCCGAGCGACTTGACGAGAGGCGTATCGAGGCCGACCTGCGCGCTGGTCGCAGGCAGCGGCGCTTCTTCGTCGCGTCGTCGTTCGTGATGCTGGTCGCACTGGTCGCGGCGGCCGTGTGGTGGCGCGGGCGCGGCGACGACACGGCCGCCGCGACGGGCGCGATCACCTTCGGCGAGGTGGCCGCGGTCGGCGACACCGGTCGCGACGGACCACGGCCCGTGGTCGAGAAGGCACTTGTCGCACGACTCGATCGCCCGGTCATGGTGCGCGCGGGCAGCGGCGAGATCGCCGACCGCATCGTGCTCGACGCACCGGCCACCGATCTGCCCCAAGCCGCCGGCGGCATCGCCGCAACGCTGTTCCGCTACAACGGCGCCGGACAAGTGGTGCTCGTTGGCCCGCCGGGTTGGCTCGCGAAATCGTGCATCCAGGTGTCGGTCATGTCGGCGTCGTTGCGCGCCTTCGACACCGCATACGCCGAGAGCGTGCCGGGCGCATGCCCGCGTGATCGAGTGTTCGGTCGTGTGGCCACGGTGGGATGCACGGATGCCAAGCAGTCCACGACCATGGTCGATCTCGTCATCCCGCAAGGCGACGTCAGCCTCTCCGAGGGTGGCCGCGCGTCGGTCGCGGCGGTGCGCATTGCGCTCATCGGCGACAACGCGGCGTACGAACGGAACAACCTCACCACGCAGATCTCGGTCGCCGAAGGCACCAATGTCAAGGTGCCGGCGTTCGGCGGCGCAGTGGGGGTAACGGTCAACTTCGACGTCAGTGCGGCGACGGGCGCTCCACTCGTCGGCAGCTGCACGTTGCGCTGAGATAGCAATGTGCGGCCGATATGTCTCGACATCGCAGCCTGACCAGATTGCGCGGTACTTCGGCGCCGAGATGAGCGAAGCAGTCGTCGAGGAAGCCCCGCCCGCCAACTACAACGTTGCGCCCACGGCCCAGGTGTTCGTCGTGTTGGAAACGGGCGAAGTGCGCCGCCTCGAAACGGCGCGTTGGGGCCTCGTGCCGAGTTGGGCGAAGGACCTCTCGATCGGCGCCAAGATGATCAACGCCCGCGCCGAGACGCTGGCCACGAAGAGCGCGTTCAAGCGAGCGTTCCAGCGCAGGCGCTGCATCGTGCCAGCCGACGGCTTCTACGAGTGGCAGGTCATCCCGGGCCAGAAGAGAAAGCAGCCGATGTTCATCCATCGCGCCGACGGTGATCGTTTCGCGTTCGCTGGCCTGTGGGAGCTGTGGCGCAATCCCGCCGCCCCCGATGATCTGCCGCTCCGCACGTGCACCATCATCACGAGCCAACCGAACGAAGCCGTCTCGCCGATCCACGATCGCATGCCCGTGATGCTTGCGCCCGATTCGTGGTCCACGTGGCTCGATCACGAGAATCACGATCTCGACATGCTCGGCCGGCTGCTGGTTCCTGCACCGGCGTCGATCATCGCCGTACACGCGGTGAGCACGGCGGTCAACAACGTGCGCAACCGCGCGCCGTCGCTCGTCGATCCCGTCGACCTCGAAGCCGACACCCAGCAAACGCTGCTGTAGCTCTGCGAACGAGGAGTTCGTAGTCAGGCGACTGCGGCGTGGCCGGCGGCGCGCAGGGCGGCCTTGAGCGCGATGGTGGAGGTATCGAGCTCGGTCGGGTCGGGCGACGCGTTCGCGAGCGCGAAGTCGAACGTGGCCATGCCCGTGGTGGGGAAGACGTGGATGTGCACGTGCGGCACCTCGAACCCTGCGATCATCAGGCCGACGCGTGGGGGAGAGAACACCAGCTGCTGTGCGTTGGCCACCGCGTGGGCGACCGCCATGAGATGGGAGGCCACCGACCCCGGTAGATCGGTCCATCGGTCGATTTCGAGCGTGGGCACCACGAGGCAGTGACCCGGCGCCAGCGGACGTACGTCGAGGAACGCGACGGCCTGTTCGTCGCGCCACACGAAGCGCCCAGGGATCTCGCCGTTGATGATGCGGGTGAAGATGCTGGCCATCCGCCCACCCTACGCGCCGCCCGGCATAGGCTCGCGGGGTGGTTGATCGGCGAGACATCTTCACGTGGGCGAACCTGGTCACCGTGGTGCGACTGATCTGTATCCCGGTGTTCTTGTGGCTGTTGTTCACGAAGGGCGACCGTTATCTCGCGGCGCTGCTCCTCGGAACTCTCGGCGCCACCGATTGGGTCGACGGGTTCCTCGCCCGCCGTCTCGGGCAGGTCTCCGAAATCGGTAAGATCCTCGATCCCGCCGCCGATCGTCTGCTGTTTCTCGTCGCCGTCATCGCGATGCTGATCGACAAGTCCGTGCCGTTGTGGTTCGGCGTCGCGGCCTTGGCGCGCGAGGTGCTGGTGGCCGTCACTGCGCTCGTGCTCGGCGCGATGGGGGCCCGGCGCATCAATGTCACCTGGCTGGGCAAGTGCGCCACGTTCGCGTTGATGTTCGCCTTCCCGAGTTTCCTTGCCAGCCATGCCGACATCTCGAGCGACCGCATCTTCGGGGCCTTCGCGTGGATGTTCGGCATCCCCGGGCTCGTGCTCAGCTACTACACGCTGTCGCAGTACGCACCGCTCGCCCGACACGCCTTGGCCGATGGCCGGGCGCGTCGGTCGTCTGACTCCGATACTGCGTCGCAGATCCGGTAGCGTTTGGGGGATGAACGTTCCCGCCGAACTGCGCTATTCGAGTGATCACGAGTGGGCCCAGATCGAAGCTCACGATCGCGTCCGTGTGGGAATCACCGACTACGCACAAGATGCCCTGGGCGATGTCGTCTACGTCGACCTCCCTGCGGTCGGCGACCGGGTCGAGTTGGGCATGAGCTTCGGCGAGGTCGAGTCGACCAAGTCGGTGTCCGAGCTCTATGCGCCCATCACGGGCACGGTGATCGAGATCAACGGCGATCTCACCGATGAGCCACAGAAGCTCAACGAGGACCCGTACGGCGACGGGTGGGTCTGCGTGATCATCCCAGACGACCCGGCCCAGCTCGACGCGTTGCTCGACGCGGCGGCCTACGGCGCGCTCATCGGCGGCTGACGTGTCCGGCGGGGGTCCAACGTGCCGCGCCTGTGGCCATCAGAACGAACCGGGGGCGAAGTTCTGTTCGTCGTGCAGCATCGCGGTCGGCATCGATCCCCGCACGGAAACCATGGCGCACGAGGTGGTCGAGGTTGTCGACGAGTTCGGCCCCGATCGGTCGCAGTTCTCCGAGTCGCAGGGCCTGCTGATCGTCACCCGCGGCCCCAACCTCGGCGCGCGCTACGCGCTCGACACCGACCGCATCACCGTCGGGCGTCACCCCGACAGCGAGATCTTCCTCGATGACATCACGGTGTCTCGCAAGCATGCCGAGCTCGTGCACACCGGTAGCCATTACACCCTCCGCGATACGGGCTCACTCAACGGCACGTACCTGAACGGCAAGTGCATTGACAAGGCCGATCTCGACGACGGCGACGAGCTCCAAATCGGCAAGTTCAAGCTCGCGTTCTTCCACGGCACGAAGCATTGAGCACTTCCGGAGGCGGTGTACCGGTGAGCGAACTGCATCGTTCGATCGGCGAAGTGCTTTCGCTGCTGCGCGGCGAGTTTCCCGACGTCACGATCTCGAAGATCCGCTTCCTCGAGAGCCAAGGTCTGGTCGACCCCGAACGCACGCCTTCGGGCTATCGGCGCTTCTACGACAAGGACATCGATCGACTGCGGTGGATCTTGCGCCAACAGCGCGAGAACTACCTGCCGCTGAAGGTCATTAAGGACCGCCTGGTGGGCGGCGACGCCGCCGACGCGATCGACGGGGCCGACGACGAGGTCGACCCCGCGCCATCCATAACGGTTTCATCAGTTCGAAAGCCATCCACAGCGGTTCGCCCGGCGGCGGGTCGGGCCTCGTCCTCACGCACCGCCGAGCTCGCCGGCGAACCGGGTGGGCCACGTCGTGTGCTCCCCGAACCGTCGATCTTCGCGGCGCGGAGCAGTTCGACCTCGTCGACGCGCGAGTCGCCCGCCGCACCGGCCCGCAGCGACGCGCGCGTCGATCTCACCTCGGTCAGCATGACCGCGCAGGAGCTGTCCGACGCGACGGGATTGCGTCCCTCCGATGTCGCCGAACTCGAACGCTTCGGTCTGTTCACGCACCGTACGGTGGGCAAGATCGCCGTTTACGACCACGATGCGCTCGTGGTGGCGCGCCTCGCGGCCGGATTCCGGGCCCACGGACTCGAGCCGCGACACCTGCGCATGTTCAAGGTGACCGCCGATCGCGAAGCGGCGCTGTTCGAACAAGTCGTGCTGCCGCTCGCCCGCCAACGCACGGTCGAGGCGCGACGTGCACTCCAGGACACGCTCACCGACCTTTCGCGGCTCACCGACAGCTTGCACTCGGTGTTGTTGCAGGCGCTGCTGCGCGAGCTCGACTGACGGCACAGCGAAGCCAACGAGTGCGCCACCGCGTCGTTTCCGCTCTCGTGCGTGCGCACACGCGGCGGGTAGGGTGCAGCCATGATCGACATGGAGCTCGTCGGTGTGCGCATCGAGGCGCCGGCCAACACGCCGTGCGTCCTGCTGCGCGAGCAGGTGGGTGACCAACGAATTCTGCCGATCTTCGTCGGTCCGTCCGAGGCGCAGGCCATCGTGCTTGCGCTCGATGGTGTCGTCACCCCACGGCCCATGACCCACGACCTCATCGTCAACCTCCTGCGGGACCTGGGCGCCACGCTCGACGCTGTGGTCGTCACCGAGCTGCGGGAGAAGACGTTCTTGGCCGAGCTGCACCTCACGCGAGCCGGTGTCGTGACCGTGGTGTCGTGCCGGCCGTCCGACGCCATCGCGGTCGCCGCTCGCCTGGGAACGCCCATCCGAGCCTCCGAGGCAGTGCTCGACGTGGCCGGCATCCGTCCGCCCGACGAGGATGCCGAGCAAGAAGAGGTCGTCGAAGAGTTCCGCGAGTTCATCGAGAACATCAACCCCGAAGACTTCCTCTAGTGCTCAAGGCGTGTTTTCGCGGGTCGTGAGGCACTCTCACATAAGGACAGTGTTCCGTCGAGTGCAATCCTTGCATGGACATCTCGGCGGGGCTGGTCGGTTCGTGGCGTGGTTCAACGAGCAACGCGAACGCGGCCTGTCCCCGGCGACGCTGCGCTCGCGGAGGATTGCGCTGCGCAACTTTTACGGATGGTTGCACGAGGAGGAGGAGCTCGACGCGAACCCGATGGCCAAGGTCAAGGTCCCGAAGAAGTCGATGCCGGTGCCGTTGAAATCACCTGCCTATCATCCTGGCCGACGAGGATCCATCGCTGCGACGTGGCCGGTTCCGGAGGAGGGGCAGTGATGATCGCAGGTGGTATGCGGCGCGCAAGCGCAGTGTTCATCGTGGCCGGGCTCGTGCTCACCGCGTGCGGTGACGACGGAAGTTCTGCGAGCGGAGCCGCCGGCACCTTCACGGATGGCGCTCAGCTGCAGGCCGACAACCTGACGAGCTTCGACCCCGGCCTCGTGTCAACGCTCGACGAGTCCCAGGTGACGAGCGCGATCTACGACGGCCTCACCGACTTCGACTTCAGCGACAAGGCCAAACCGGTGCTGAAGGGCCTCGTCGCCGAAAGGTGGCAGGCCAACGCCGACGCTTCGGAGTACACGTTCACCCTGAAGAAGAGGCTCGTGTTCTCCAACGGCGACCCAGTGCTCCCTTCGAGCTTCAAGTACGCGTGGGTGCGGGCCGGACAGAAGGACTTCGCGTCGCCGTACGGCTACCTCATCAACTACATCAAGGGGGGCGCCGATCTGCGGGCCGGCAAGGTGACCAACCTCGATTCGTCGATCATCGCCGACGACAACGCCATGACGCTGAAGGTCATCCTGGAGAGCCCCTTCGCCGACTTCCCGGCCGTGGTGAGCCACTCGTTCTTCTATCCGCTGCCCGAGAAGGTCGTGTCGAAGCTCACCGACCAGACCCAGTGGGACAAGGGTCTCATGATCGGCAACGGTCCATTTATGCTCGAAAAGCCCAAGAGCGACACCGAGGTCGTGCTCGTCCGCAACGACAAATGGGCGGGCAGCGTGCTCGGCGACAAGAAGGCCGTCCTCGACAAGATCGTGTTCAAGGTGACGAAGGATGTCGAGTCGGCCTACACCGACTTCGAGGCCGGCAATGTCATGAGCGCGACGATCCCCTCCGGCAAGTACTCCGATGCACAGTCGAAGTACGGCAACACCACGAAGTCGCGGCAGCTCGGCTCGTACCATTTCGACTTCGGATTCACCGACCGGCAGCTCGGCGGCGAGAAGAACCTCAAACTTCGACAGGCCATCTCGCTCGCCGTCGATCGTGAGCAGATCAACCAGAAGGTCTTCGAGGGGGTGCGCACGTTGTCCACCGGTGTCACCCCGAATGGCATCCCTGGATTCAAGGCAGGGATCTGCAAGTCCTGCACCTTCGACCTCACGAAGGCCAAATCGCTGCTGAAAGAATGGCAGGACGCCGGCAACAAGCTCAGTGGACCGATCAGCATCGATTACAAAACCGGCGACAGCAGCGCAGATGTTGTGGCAATTATCCAGCAGAACTTGAAGGACCTCGGCATCGAGGTGAAGACGAACCCCGTGTCGTCGAAGTACTTCGGCTCGATGGCCGCAGGTGGCTGCCACCTGTGCCGCGCCGGCTGGTATGCCGACTACCCGACCTACGGCAACTTCATGTTCGACCTGTTCAGCAAGGCCGCCGTCGGTGGGAACAACCTCGGCTCGTTCGACGATCCGAAGTTCGACTCGATCCTCACGAAGGCGCAGTCCGAGCCCGACGACACCAAGCGTGCGAGCCTCTACCAACAGGCGGAGGACTACCTCCTCAACGATGCCATGGCCGTACTGACCCTCAACTGGCTTAACGGCGACCAGGTGTACGCGAAGAACGTCGTCAACTACGACCAGTCGCCGCTCGGCCTTATCCTTTGGGAGCGCGTGGGCCTGAAGAAGTAGTGCCTGTGTGTGGTGCTGGCCCTCGCGGCCGCCACCACACCTGCACTTTCGGGTCTGCTGCACGATCGGGTGACAGTCGCACACAACAACCGTCAACCAAAGGAGCGGCAATCCCCTGCGGTTCCGCAGCGCGTTCGCGCGGTGCGCGCGCAGATTCGCGCGGTGATCGTTGACGCCGCACGCGCGCCGTCGTACGCTGCGCATATCACATCCACGAAATTTCGCGCATGTCGCCCGGCGGGATCTCCGTTCACGGCCTGTTCGAGCAGCGGGAGAAACCCATCGTGAGCACGCCCACGCGCAGCATCCAGACCAGCGACAGCGCACTCACCGGCTACAGCGGCAAGCAGACCGCCGAACTGGTGGGCATCACCTATCGCCAGCTCGACTATTGGGCCCGCACCGATCTCATCCGGCCGTCGCTGGTCGACGCCGCCGGTAGCGGTAGCCGTCGTGCGTACAGCTACCGAGATCTGCTCGAGCTCAAAGTGATCAAGAACCTCATCGATGCAGGCATCAAGCTTGAGTCGGTGCGCGACGTGTTCGAGTACCTGCGGGAGCACCTCGGTGAGGACGTGGCCAGCGTGAACCTCGTGATCTCGGGCAACAGGTCGGTGCTCGTCAAGGACGGCGACGACATCATCGACCTCGTGCGTCGCGGCCAGGGTGTGCTCAATATCTTGCCGCTCGGTGGGGTCAAGGACGAGGTCGACGCAGCCATCGTGCAGCTCTTCCCCGAGCGTGCCGTTGCCGTCGAGGCGGGCGCCACCCGCGCGGCCAACGGGTAGCCAAACCCACGCAAGTAGCATTGCTCGAATGCAACTGAAGTACTCGCCGCTCGACGCGGCGCACCGCACGCTGGGCGCGAAGATGGTGCCCTTCGGCGGATGGGACATGCCGCTCTCCTACGAGCACGGCACCATCGCCGAGCACACCCGCTGCCGCGCCGCGTCCGTGATGTTCGACGTCAGCCATCTGGGCACCGTGCTGGTGAGCGGACCCGACGCGTTCGCTCAGCTGCAGTTGGCCTTCACGAACGACCTGCGGCGTATCGGCCCTGGTCGTGCGCAGTACACCCACCTCCTCGATCCCGACGACGCCTCGGTCATCGACGACATCATCGTGTGGTGGCTCGACGAGACCACGTTCCAGGTCATGCCCAACGCGTCCAATACCGATCGCGTCGAGGCGGCGCTCTCGCGAACCGGCGCCGATCTCACGGCCATCGACACCACAGCCACGCGCGCCGTGATCGCGGTGCAGGGCCCGACGACCCGCCAGGTGCTTGCCGGCTTCTTCCCCGCAGCGGCTGAGGTCGATCGTTTCGCCGTGCAGCAGCTGAGGTGGAACGGCGACCCGTGTGTGGTGGCTGGCACCGGATATACCGGCGAGGACGGGGTCGAGATCGCCATTGCTTCCGAGCATGCACCGGCAATGTGGGACGCGCTCCTCGCGGCCGGTGCCTCGCCGGCCGGGCTCGGCGCCCGCGACACGCTGCGCCTCGAGGCCGGCTTCCCCCTGCACGGCCACGAGCTCGGCCCGGGCATCACGTCCTTGCAGGCCGGGCTCGGCTGGGTGGTCGGCTGGGACAAGGGGCCGTTCCAAGGTCGCGATGCTCTGGCCCGTGAGAAGACCGGTGGTGTGGCACGCCGGCTACGGGGCCTCGTCACCGAAGGCCGTCGCCCTCCCCGCGCCGAACAGCAGGTGCTCGTCGACGGTGTCGTCGTCGGCGTGGTCACCAGCGGAAACTTCTCGCCGGTGCTGCAGCAGGGCATAGCGTTGGCGTTGTGCGATCCGATCATCGCGATCGGCGCCGAGGTCGATATCGACGTGCGCGGTTCGCTCATTCCTGCACGCGTGGTGAAGCTCCCGTTCGTCACCCGCTCCTGAGCAGAGCCTCACGTCACAAACGAACGTCACGGCCGCAACCGGGAAGCAACAGGCACGACGCGGCGTTGTAGAGGATGCACGAGCCCGGTCAAGCGTCCCGGGCCTGCTTCCGCCGGGCCCCCACGCCCGACCAAGGGTGTACACCATGAATCAGATCACCGACCAGAACAACCCCTTCGGCCAGAACAGTGCCGATCAGCCGCACGAAGTGTGCATGCTGCGTTCGCGGGCCGAAAGCCTCACTGCGCAGGCCAAATCTCTGTCGCAACCGCTGGCTGTCACCTACCGCCGCCGGGCCCGTGAGCTGCAACTCGAGGCGTACCTCCTCGAGAACGTCCTGATGGTGCACGCCAGCTGATCCTGTTCGTTCGGCGGGGCGTGTGGTCCCGTCAGGCGAGCGAGCGAGCATCGGCCGCAGCTGGCAGCCCGTGCCGATCGAGAACTTGCGCTACCTGACCCTCACATTTGGGCGCGCCGCGACGTTCATCCAGGAGTGCGCTCGAACCATTCGTGGGGGACCGAGACCGAGTTCAACCCACTCGTACATGCGCGCGGTACGGTCGTCACCATGACCGATGAGCTCCTCGCCCGCATCGACCGCATCGAGTCGACCGAAGCAATCCGCCAGCTCGTGGCCCGCTACAGCCTGGCGCTCGACATGCGCGACATCGATTCGCTCGTCGGGCTGTTCCCCGAGGACATCCGCGTCAGCCGTGATGCGTCCGGGCGCAAGGAGCTGCGCGCCTGGTTTGACGAGACGCTCCGCGTGCAGTTCGACGGAACCGCCCACGTCACGGGTGGTCACGTCATCGAGTTCGACAATCCCGACCACGCTCGCGGTGTCGTGTACTCACGCAACGAGCACGAGACCGGGCCCGAGTGGGTCATCATGACCATGATGTATTGGGACCACTACGAGCGCGTCGACGCCCGGTGGTACTTCCGGCGCCGGCTGCCGTTGTACTGGTTTGCCACCGATCTGAACCGGCCACCGATCGGCGACCGCAAGATGCGATGGCCTGGACGCGAACCGTACGAAGGCGGCTGGCACGGCTTCTGGCCGACCTATCGCGAGTTCTGGGACCGCGCCGGCGATCACGGCGGCGACGTGCCCGAGCCGGCACCCATCGACGAGTTCCTCATCCGGATGCGTCGCGGCGCGCCCGAGAAGCTGAACGTGCGCGTGCGCTGAACCTCAGCTCTCGGCCGCCTTGGCCGCCTTGGCCTTTGCGCGGGCACGTGCGGCGCGCTCGCGCTGCCAGAGACGAGACCGTTCCACGTCGAGCTCCAGGACACGGTCACGCTTGAGCTCGGCGAGGTTCTCGTGGTCGATCATCCATACGACGTGCTGAAGCATCTCGACCGCCTCCCGGTCGGAGGGCAACTCGGAGATCACCGGACCGAAGATGCCGGGGCCCGCGCCACCCTTCGTGCGAATGGTCGGGACGCCGAACGCCTTGGTCTCCTTGACGAGCTGACGGTGCTCACGCACGAGCTTGGTGAAGGTCTGTTTCGTGACGATGGCCCGGTCGTAGATGTCGGGCGCGAGGCCGATGTCCTCGAGCGCGCGGTGAAACGTTGCCGCGTCTTCGTAGGGCTCGAGCTTCTCGAAGTAGCGCGTGCCGAGTGCGGCGTAGAACGCGCCCATTGCGTCGTTGCCGTGCTTGTCGCGGACCGCGATAGCCGTGCGCAACCCTCGTACCCCGCTGGTCAGTGGGTCGCCGGCCGCGACGCCGTCGTCATGATGTGCGAGCTCGAGCGAGTACACGCCCCAGGTGACCTCGGCCTCGCCCAGCTCCTCGACCCGGCGGATCCACTTCGAGGTCTGCCAGCACCATGGGCAAAGCGGATCGAAGGCGAACGAGATCGGAATGGCGGACATGTGAGCTCCTACGGGACTGGTGGGACAGCGTTCGGTCAAACTGCGGTGAGGCGCCCCTCATTCCGCATTCGGCGCATGTTGAGCGAGGGCCGCGCGCACCGCAGGGATCACTTCGCGACCGAAGAGCTCGAGGGACTCGGTCGTGGCGAAGTCGGTGAACATCACGTAGAACTGCTCGACGCCCTTGCGTGCCTCTTCGATGAGCGCCTCGGCGACAACATCGGGTGTGCCTTCGATCGTGCCGCCCCAGTTCCCGAAGCGCTTTCGGGCCGGGCCAACCGCGTCGGCGAGGCCGGCCGCGTCGGATGCGATGGTGATGGGGTGCTGGACCGAAACACGGGCCGAGCCCACCAGCGGGCGCAGCGCGTCGAGTTCCTCGACGGCGTAGCTCGGGCAGTTCCACCAGTGCGCGTACTTGGCGACCAACGGCATGGTGAGCTTGCGCCCACCACCCCCGATGATCACCGGAAGCGTGCCGTTCAGCGGGGTGGGCTGTTGTTGCGCACCGCGCATGTTCCAGAAGCGGCCATGGTGGTCGAAGGGCTCACCGCTGAACAGCTTGGTGAGCACCTCGAGGGTTTCGGCCATGCGGGCCGAGCGGACGGCCGGCGGTTCGTTGTTGAGGTCGAATCGTTCGAGCTCGTCGGGAACCGAGCCCCAACCGATGCCGAGGTCGAAGCGGCCACCGCTGAGGTGATCGAGCGACACCGCTTCTTTCGCGAGCACCGCGGGATGGCGAAACGACGCGCACAGCACCAGGTGCGCGATGCGTATGCGTTCGGTGCGCATCGCGATCGCGGCGGCAGTCACGAACCCGTCGTACATGGCGGTGCTCGGCACGCCTGGGGGAGCCAAGTGGTCCATCAACGCGATGCCATCGAACCCGACGCGCTCGACCGTCTGCGCCTTGTCGAGAATGGTCTCGAAGGTCATGCGCATCTGGGGCAGGAAGAGGGAGAACAGTGGGCCGACTGCAGTCTGGGGCAACATCATCGGGACCCTACCCGCGTGGGCTCAGCGGGGCAGAACGTCGAGCGCATGCTGGCGGAGCCAGTGATCGGCGAGCACGAGCAGCGTCATGGCTTCGACCATGGGCACGGCGCGGGGGAGGACGCACGGATCGTGCCGGCCCTTTGCTGCGAGCTCGACGGCGTTGTTGTCGCGGTCGACGGTGTTCTGCGTCGACGAGATCGTGGCCGTGGGCTTGAACGCCGCACGGAACGCGATGGTCTCGCCGTTGCTGATGCCGCCCTGCACGCCGCCGGAGTTGTTGGTGGTGGTGCGCGGGCGACCGTCGGCACCCGGCACGAACGGATCGTTGTGCTGGAGGCCGGTGAGGCGTGTTCCGGCGAAGCCGCTGCCGATCTCGAATCCCTTGCACGCCGGTAGCGACAGCACGCCCTTGCCGAGGTCGGCATGAAGGCGATCGAAGACCGGTTCGCCGAGGCCCACCGGACAGTTGCGTACGACGCACTCGACCACTCCGCCGAGCGAGTCACCATTGCGGCGGGCATCTTCGATCGCCGTGACCATGAGGGCGGCGGCCGCTGGATCGGGGCAGCGCGTCGGGCTCGCCTCGACATCGGCGAGCGACACCGTGGCAGGATCGACTGCCGCGTCGATGTGATGCACTTGGCTCACCCAGGCGAGCACCTCGATGCCGGCGATCTCGCGCAACAGCATGCGGGCGACTGCGCCCGCAGCGACGCGGCCGATGGTCTCGCGTGCGCTCGAGCGTCCGCCGCCGCGGTGGTCGCGACCGCCGTACTTGGCGTCGTAGGTGTAGTCGGCGTGCGAGGGGCGATAGACGTCACGCAGCTGGTCGTAGGCGCCGGAGCGGGCGTCCTTGTTCCGCACCACCAACGCGATGGGCGTACCGGTGGTGCGCCCTTCGAAGACCCCGGAGAGCACTTCGACGATGTCGTCCTCGTCGCGTTGGGTGACGAGGCGGCTCTGGCCCGGCCGCCGGCGATCGAGGTCGTGCTGGATGGCCGCGACGTCGAAGGCGAGCCGCGGCGGGCAGCCGTCGATGACGACACCGACCGAGCCACCGTGTGACTCGCCGAAGGTGGTGATGCGAAAAAGGGTGCCGAAGCTGCTGGACATCGCCTGCGAGCATAGGCCCGGGGACAATGATGACCGTGCGAGTTCGTAGCGACCTCGCACGCGGCACTGCGCCGGAGAGGGGATCACCCATGGATCTGGGGCTCACGAAGCGCGTTGCGCTGGTATCGGGTGCATATCGCGGCACGGGTGCGGGTATCGCTCGCGTCATGGCCGGCGAAGGGGCGACCGTGCTCGTGCACGGATTCGAGGAGGGCCAGGCCGACGACGTCGTCAACGGCATCCGAGCGAACGGCGGCGATGCACATGCGGTGTCGGGCGACCTCTGCACCGATGTCGGCGCCGATCGGGTCGTCGAGCAGTCATTGTCGATCGCCGGCCGGGTCGACGTGCTGATCAACAACTACGGCATCGCCGAGGGCGGTGGCTGGTTCGACCAGTCGAGCGCGAGCTGGTTCGACGTGTACGACAAGAACGTCGTGACTGCCGTGCGGCTCGTGCACCGCCTCGTGCCGGCGATGTGCGACCAACGCTGGGGACGCGTGGTGTTCCTCTCCACCATCGGCGCCACGCGTCCGGGCAATCGCCATCCGCAGTACTACTCGGCCAAGGCCGCGCTGCCCGGCCTCACCGTCAGCCTCGCGAAGGAGCTCGCAGGTACCGGGGTCACCGTCAACACGGTCAGCCCGGGCATCATCGCGACCGCCGAGATCGTCGCGATGTTCGAAGCGCGCGCTCGTGAGAAGGGCTTGGCCACCGATTGGCCCACCGTGCAGCAGCTCATGCTCGAGGGTGTCATGCCGAACCCGTCGGGTCGGGTTCCCACGCCCGAGGACATCGGTCGGTTCGTGGCCTTCGTCGCGAGCGAGGCCGGGTGGCACCTAAACGGTGCGCACCTGCGCATTGACGGCGGCGCGTCCGACACCGTCACCTGACCTTCGGCCCTCAGGTCAGTACCATCGCCACTCGTGAATGCTCGTCTTGCGGCCTCCGAACTCGACCTTGCTTCCGCATGGGAGGGGCTCGCGGGAGCATTCCCCGATCGCGTCGCAATTGCCTGCGGCGATGCCACCCGCACATGGGGTGAGCTCGACGATCGCGCCGGTCGGTTGGCGTCAGCGTTCGCGGCGCACGGCATCGGCCACGAGACCAAGGTCGCCATCGCGCTCTACAACGGCAACGAGTACATCGAGACGGAGTTCGCGGCGTTCAAGGTACGCGGGGTGCCGGCGAATGTGAACTATCGCTATCGCGCCGACGAGATCCACTACGTGCTGCAGAACGCCGACGCAGTGGCTTTGGTTTACAGCGTGTCGTTACGCGAAGTGATCGACGAGATCCGATCGAGCCTGCCGTTGCTCACGCTGCTGGTCGAGGTCAACGGCGACGGCGCATGCCCCTTCGCCGTTGACTACGAAACGCTGATCGCGGCACACGAACCATTCGCGCCCATTGCCCGTTCGAGTCGAGACCAGTGGTTCTTGTACACCGGTGGAACCACCGGTCAACCGAAAGCGGTGATGTGGGACCAACGGGGCCTGCTCGGCGGCATGGAGCCGACCTATCGCCCGTTCGACATCGCCGTACCCACGACGGTCGCCGAGGTCGTTGCTGCGGCGCGCATCGTCACCGAGCGAGGAACCGAGGTGCGCCAGGTTGCGGCATCGCCATTGATGCACGGCACCGCAGGTGTGTCGACGAAGGCCACGCTCACCCATGGCGGCGTGGTCATCACGTTGCCGTCGCATTCGTTCGACGCCGACGAGCTGTTTCGCGTGGTCGCGCAGCACCGGGCCACCATGTTGACCATCGTCGGGGATGCGTTCAGCCGCCCGATGCTCGCGGCGATCGAACGAGCCGAAGCCGCCGGGAACCCGTACGACCTCTCGTCGGTACGAACGATCGTGTCATCGGGGATCATGTGGAGCGAGGAGATCAAGCAGGAATTCCTGCGGCGCTATCGCGTTACCTTGGTCGATATTCTCGGCTCGAGCGAGGGTACGGGCATGGCCCGCCAGATCGCGTCCCGAACTCGCAAGGCGGCTACGGCGCGCTTCGAGCTCGGCGAATACTCGCGGGTTTTCACCGACGACGGTCGTGACGTCGTGCCGGGCTCGGGTGAGACCGGCCGGATAGCGCTGGGCTTCCCCATCCCGTTGGGCTACTACAAGGACCCCGTCAAGACCGAGGAAGCGTTCCCGCTCGTGGGTGGGCGCCGCTGGTCGATCCCGGGTGACTACGCCATCGTCGAGGCCGACGGCACCGTCGTGTTGTTGGGCCGCGGTTCGCAGTGCATCAACACCGGTGGCGAAAAGGTGTTCCCCGAAGAGGTCGAAGAGTCGCTGAAGACCCACCCCGGCGTGATCGACGCGAACGTCATCGGTGCCCCCGACGAGAAGTGGGGAAGTGCGGTCACCGCAGTCGTATCGCTCGTCGCGGGCGCCACGGTGACCGACCGCGAGCTCCATGACCACGTGCGAGCGCATCTGGCGGCGTACAAAGCGCCAAAGCGCGTGGTGTTCGTGCCCGAGATCGTACGCAAGGTCAACGGCAAGCCCGACTACGAATGGGCCCGCGCCACGCTCGACGCGGCCGGTTGAATCGCGGCCCGCGAGTCAGCGGAGGTAGACCTCGACGAGCGAACCATGGGCCGGCGGATCGGTGCGGGCCCGAATCGAGTCGAGGCGTTCGTGGATGGCTGGCGTGTACACCTCGTCGGTGAAGACCCAGAACTGCTTCGCGACGATCGCGTCGTGCACCAGATCGGCTACCTCGGCCGGCGGTTTCGCCTGCTCGAAGATGTCGAGGACGGCGCGGTGCACGTTGAGCTGCTCGGGCGTGGGCGCCGCGGGAACACCGGGACGGCGCATCGCCTCTGGTCGGTTGCGGTCCGACTCGATGATGCGTGTGCGCACGATGCCCGGGCAGAGGCAGCTCACGCCGACCGAGGATCCCGCGTCGCGCAGCTCGCTGAACATGGTCTCCGCGACGGCGATGGCCGCATGCTTGCTCGTGTTGTACGGCGCCGCGCCCGGGAACGAGGTGAGCCCGGCGATCGACGCAGTGATCACGATGTGGCCGTCGTCGTGTGCCTTGATGTGGGGGAGGAACGCTGCGATGCCGTGGATGATGCCGAACAGGTTGACCCCGAGCGTCCAGGTCCAATCGGCCTCGGTGAGCGTCTCGATGGGTCCGTTCCCGCCGGCGACGCCCGCGTTGAGACACACCACGTGCACGTTTCCGAACGTCTCGAAGGCCCGTGCCGCGAGTGCCTGTACCGACGCCGCGTCGGACACGTCGCACCGTACGCCGAGCACCTGGGTGCCGTGCGCCTGCAGTTCGGTGACCGCGATGTCGAGCGGCGGCGACTCGATATCGGCCACGACGATGTTCATGCCGGCGCGCGCCAGTCGGTCGGCGAAGGCACGGCCCATGCCGCTCGCTCCGCCCGTGATGACCGCAGTCTTGCCTACGAGTGAATCCACGTGCGTCCCCCTCGACGACCTCGCGCTGCCTACAGCTCGAGCAGCGCTTGTTCTACTACTTCGTTCAGCGCAGGATGGATGTAGTACTGGTCGCGTGCCATCTCGTCGACCGTCTGGCCGAAGCGCATCCCTTGGATGAGTTGCTGGATGAGCGTCGACGCTTGCGGGCCGATGATGTGCGCACCGAGCAGTTGTCGGGTGTGCTGGTGGGCAAGCAGCTTGCAGAAGCTGGTGGTGTCGTCCATGGCCCAGCCGTACGCCGCCCCTGCGTAGTCGTGGGTGACCGACACGTACGGCACACCGTCGCGCAAGAGGTCGCGCTCGATCGCGCCCACCGACGCGACTTGCGGGTGTCCGAACACCGCGTGGGGCAGGAATCGCCGATCGATAGATCGCAGCGCATCAGGGTGGGCGATGTTGTGCGCCACGATGCGCGCGTCGGCGTTGGCCGCGTGCTTCAGCTGGGCGGCGTGGCTGATGTCACCCAGCGCCCAGATGCCCGGAACGTTCGTGCGCAGGTGCTGGTCAGTGATGACGTACCCGTGTGCGTCGAGCGTCACGCCCGTCGCTTCGACTCCGAGCTGACCACCGTTGGGGTCGCGACCGGTGGCCACGAGGAGCATGTCGCCGTGCACGGTGCTTCGGCGGCCGTTGGTCGAAATGTCGAGCTCGATGTTGTCGCCGAGGCGCCTCGCCGCAAGTACTTGGGTGTGCGCCCGGATGTCGAATCGTTGATGTGAAAGCTCGGTGTAGCGCAGCGCGATCTCGTCGTCCTCGAAGCGCAGGAGTGTGTCGCCGCGCACGATCATCGTGATGTGCGAACCGAACGAACCGAACACGTGGCTGAGCTCGCACGCGATGAACCCGCCGCCGATGACCAAGAGCCGTTCGGGGATGGCGTCGACGCGCATGATCGTGTCGGACGTGTGGAAGCCGACATCGGCGAGACCGGGGATGTCGGGGATCGCCGGTCGTGCGCCGGCGGCGAGCACGACCGTGTCGGCGGTGTGGACCACGCCGTTGACCTCGAGAGATTTGTGGCCGACGAAGCGTCCGTCGCCCTCGTACACGGTGACGTGTTCGAGTCGCTTGCGATACGCACGCCCACCCTCGGCGATGGGGTCGATCCGACCGAACACCCGGTCGCGGATGGCGGCCCAGTCGGCGCCTTTGAAATGGGTGTCGAGCCCGAGGTGCGCGCTGTGTGCGGCTTGGTACGCGACATCGGCTGCGTACACGAACATCTTCGAGGGGATGCACCCCCGGTTCAGACAGGTCCCGCCGAACACGTCACGTTCGACGATTGCCACGTCGATGTCATCGAAGTCGGGCGTGAGGATCGAGTTCCCGGAGCCGGTCCCGATGATGAGCAACTCGTGGTGCGCCATAGGGCACCTTCCTATCGGGCGCGTGCATCGACGCGGCGCACGACCCGACAGGAGGAGCGGAGTGCGAGGTCAGTCGGCGGCGAGCTGCGCGCCGAGGGTGCGAAGCGAGGCCGTGCCCGCGCCGAGTGTGCCCTCGAGGTGCTTGCTCCACAGCGTGTAGCGATGGAGCGGGTTCTCGATATCGACCCCGGCACCACCGTGCATGTGTTGCGCCCCGTGGGCGATGTGGTGCGCGCCATCGGACGCGAACCACTTCGCGACCATCAGATCTTCGGACGCGTCGAGCCCGCTGGCGAGCCGCCACATGGCCGAGCACGTTGCGAGGCGGATGGCCTGGACATCGATGTAGGCGTTGGCGAGGCGTTGGGTGACCGCCTGGAACGTGGCGATCGGCCGGCCGAACTGCTCGCGGGTGCTCGTGTAGCCGGCGGTGAGTCGAAGCTGCGTCTCGGTGACCCCTATCTGCACGGCGCACACCATGCCGATCAGGCGTTCGTGCAGCCAGCGCAACATGGTGGCGCCTTCGGCGACAGAGCCGAGCAGCTCCGCAGGGGTGCCTTCGAGGTGGACCTCGTGCACGGGTTCCTTGCGCGACGACATGCCGCGAACCATGGAGACACCGGCGGCCTTCGGGTCGACGAGGAACATCGCTGGGCCCTTCGGCGTGCGGGCGGCGACGAGGATGCGTTGCGCGTGCTCGGCGAACTCGACCATGACCTTGATTCCCGTGAGCGTCCACGTGCCGGCGGCCTCGGTGGCGGCCACGTACGGGTTCTCGACATCGTCGTTGCCGTACTCCTGCAGCGCCGTCGTCAGCACGATCGAACCGTCGGCCACGCCGGGCAGCCAGGCTTCGCGTTGGCTGAGCGTGCCGAACTGATCAATCGCGAGCGCCGCGCTCACCGTGGGTATCAGCGGAAGCGGGGCCGCGGTACGGCCTTGTGCCTCGAGCACCTGACTGAGCTCGACGAGCCCCATGCCGCCACCGCCCACGTCTTCGCGTAGGGCGATGCCGACCAGGCCAGCCTTCGCGAGCTCGCTCCAGGTATCGCGGTCGAACCAGGCCAGACCGGCCTCGATGGTCTTGAGGCTCAGGTGCGTGACCCGATCCTCGAGGATGCGTCGCGCGAGATCCGCGATCTCCTGCTGTGTTTCGTCAAGATTGAAGTCCATGTCCGGTCCTACTTCCGACGCTTTTCGCGGGGCAGGCCGAGGCCGGCCATGCCGATGATGTCGCGCTGGATCTCGTTGGTGCCGCCACCGAACGTGAGTACCCAGCAGCTGCGATAACGCTCCTCGACCACTCCGGCGAGGGCGGCCCCCGGTGACCCGGGACGCAAGTGCCCGGTGGCCCCGATGACCTCGGTGAGGAGCTTGTAGATGGTGTGCATCGACTCGGATCCGAAGACCTTGATCGACGACGATTCGGCCGGGTTCACGGTGCGGCCGGTGCTCTGGTTGAACGCAACGCGCCAGTTCATGAGATCGAGGGCCCTGCACCGCGCTCGGCACTCGGCCAGCTTGACCTGCACCCACTCCTGGTCGATCACGCGGCGGCCGTCGGCGATGCGCTCGTTCTTCGCCCACGCGATGGCTTCGTTGGTGAGGTTGGTGATGCCACCGGCCGCGCACAACGAGACGCGCTCGTGGTTGAGCTGGCTGGTGATGAGGTTCCAGCCACCGTTGAGCTCGCCGATCATGGCGCTCTTCGGAACCCGCACGTTGTCGTAGAACGTCGCGGTCGTGTGGGCACTGCCCATCGTGATGTAGGGGACGATCTTGAAGCCGGGCGAGTCGGCCGGCACCAGGAACATCGTGATGCCCTTGTGCGCTGGCGCATCAGGATCGGTGCGGGCCGCGAGCCAGATGTAGTCGGCGTTGTAGGCGAGGCTCGTGTAGAGCTTCTGGCCGTTGATGACCCATTCGTCGCCGTCGAGCTCGGCGCGGGTCTTGAGTGCCGCAAGATCGGTGCCGGCCTCGGGCTCGCTGTACCCGATCGAGAAGTGCATCTCGCCGAGGAGGATCTTTCTGAGGAAGAAGTCCTTCTGCTCGGTGGAGCCGAAGTTGCGGATGGTGGGGCCGACCGTGTTCGTGGTGAGGAACGGGATCGGGCAACCAGCGGCCTGCGACTCGTTGAAGAAGATGTAGTTCTCGATCGCCGAAAAGTCCTTGCCGCCGTACTCCTTCGGCCAGCCCACGCCGAGCCAACCATCGCGCCCGATGCGTTTGACGAGCTCCTTGTAAGGCTTGTTCTCGCCTTCCTCGGCCCCGCGTATGCTGGCCTTGACCTCGGGGGTCATGAGGTTGGTGAAGTACTCGCGGAGCTCGAGCTGGAGCTCACGCTGAGGTGCGGTCAGATCGACGTGCATACGGCCCCCTATGGGTCGGATCGGGTCGGGTCGGTTCGGATGGAAACGAAATAAGAACAGGTTCTCTTCCCAAACTAGTGGTTCCCGGCGTGAGTCGCTCTTCACCAGCAGAACCACCGCGCGGGGTCATCTCCTCGTCCAGCCGTTTCGTTCGACCGCATCGAAGGGAAAGGGCATGTCGCTGGCATGGCACGCGATCATGTAATGACAAACGGTGCCCACCCCTCCGAACTGGTAGTTCAAAAGCGCGCCGGGCCGCGCTCTGGAACTACCAGTTGCGGGATGGGCCGACGGGATGCGTTGGTCACGGGGGCCAGCCGGGGCATCGGCCGGTGCGGTGCACTTGCGCTCGCCAAGCGCGGGTACGACATCGTGATCACCGGACGCACGGTGCACGAGGGCGATGGGCGCGACCACCGCGAATACAACCGGGCCGAGTCAGATCAGGCTGAGCGCACTGATCGAACTGGTCCCCATCGCTCGACGCTCAGTTCTTCGGGATGTCGGTAAACGGGGCCTTGTAGTACGGGTCGGGTTCTTTCGGCAGGCCGAGGACGCGCTCACCGATGATGTTGCGCTGGATCTCGGTGGTGCCGCCGGCGATCGACATGGACGGCGCGTGCAGGAAGCCTTTGCGAACCGTAAGCGTTGCGTGGTCGTCGGGCAGGCAGGCGAGGCCGCGTGGGCCGGCGATGGCGATGCCCACGGCGGCAGCCTTGGTGACGAGGCGACTGCCCATGAGCTTGGCGATGGACCCCTCGGGCCCTGGCGCTCGGCCTGACTCGAGCGCGGCCCGCACGCGCAAACCCACGAACCGCAGCACTTCTTCGATGATGTAGACGTCGGCGAGCTCTTGGCGCAGGACCGGATCGTTGTTCACGCCGGCGGCCTGCGCCGATTGGATCAGCACATCCGAGCGGCCTGACACGAGCGAGTTGCCGCTCGCCCCCAACGCAACGCGCTCGTTTGCCAGCATCGACAGCGCGCAGCGCCATCCATCGTTGAGGCCCCCGACGAGGTTCGCGACCGGGATGCGCACGCCGGCGAAAAAGACTTCGTTGAACGCGTGATCGCCTGTCATCAGAACGAGAGGCCGAACATCGATGCCCGCTGCGTCGAGCGGCATGATCACCATGGAAAGACCCTGATGCTTGGCCAACGTCGGATCGGTACGCAGCACGCACATACCGAACGTGGCGTAGTGGGCGGCGGAGGTCCACACCTTCTGCCCGTCGACGACGAACTCGTCACCGTCGCGCACTGCTCGGGTAGTGAGCCCAGCCACATCGCTGCCCGCGCCGGGCTCGCTGAACATCTGGCACCAGATCTCTTCGCCCTGCAACATGCGCGGCACGTGGGTGAGCCGTTGCGTCTCGGTGCCGTGTTCGAGCAGGACCGGTACGCACATGCCGATGGTGATCGTGTAGAGACCGGTGGGCAACCAGTACTCGACCGCTTCCTCGTTGAAGATCTCGAGGTGGTGGTTGGTGAGTCCCGCTCCGCCGTAAACCCCGGGCACGGTGAGTCCGGCAAGTCCGGCATTGAACAACCGAGATTGGAAGTCGACGCCCACTTCGCGCGGGACGTACGCCGGGACCTCGCCGAGATCGACGCGCTTGGTCGCGTTGGCCGCGAGGAACGCGGCCGCATACGCACGAAATGCAACGTCATCGGATGGTGCGGTCATCGACGGACGAGGTGTCATGTTGTTCACCGGGAACCCTTGGGTCGTGGAGGAGCAGTGGTGCCGTTCACGTGGGCGCCGTACCACTCGACCCACCACTCCTGGATCGGTGTCTCGACGGCGCGGAGGATGTAGGTGTCGCGGACCCACTGCACGGCCTCCGATGGAACGATGCCGTCGCGGATGGCCCAGCACGCGATGACCGTGCCGGTGCGCCCGATGCCGCCTTGGCACCCGACCTCGACCATGCCGCCATCGCTGATGATCTTGTAGGCCTCGTCGATGGCCTCGACCGCTTCGTCGAAGTCGACGGGCAGCGCCATGTTCTCCCATGGCAGCATGCGCGACGGCCATGTCGGGGCCCAGAACGGGTCCATGTAGAGGCCCCACGTTCGGCCGGGGACGTCCTCGCTGCGGTGATAGGCGGCCGACGCGCGAACGAGTCCGCCGCCGGGCAGCACCAAGTCGGTTCCAGGCACGGTCAGCCCGCGATGCCGAAGAACGAACGGCCATTGCCGCCGAGGATCGCGGCCTTGTCGGTATCGGAAAGTGCCGACTCGAGGATCTGCGGCACGAGGTGGCTGATGCGACGCCCGAGCGGCGGGGAGTACAGATCGGTGCCGAAGACCACGCGCTGCGCGCCGAAACGCCTCGCGAAGATCTCGATGAAGTCGAAGTTGTACGAGAGGCTCGTATCGAACAACAGGTTCGGATGCGACTCCGCGATGTCGCTCACCTCCTTCGTGCCCTCGAACGTGCTGAACGAGTCGAGCACCAACATGGTCGTGTCGGGGAACGCACGGGCGATCGTTGCCGTCTTCCAAATGGCTTCGTCGGCCGATTCGGTCATGGCATGGAGGATCGGCCGCAGCCCGAGCTCGACCATGCGCTCGACGTACTTGAGGATCCACGGGTTGTCCATGGACGCGCCTTGGAACCGCGTGTGGAAGCTGATCGCCGCGAGCCCGAGTTCGTTCTTGCAACGGTCGAGCTCGGCGAGCGACTCGGCACCGTAGAGCGGTTCGCACACGCCTGCCGCGACGGGAAAACGATCAGGCGCTGCGTCGCGATAGGCCGCGATGCTGTCGTTGACGCGACGGGTGTCAGTGAGGCCGTTGGGGCGTTCGTATCCATGACCGGGGATCACGCAGCATTGGTTGACGCCACCTTCGTCCATGATCTCGATGCGGCGCCGCATCTCGACCGCGAGCGGGTCGGCCGCGGTCTCCTCGGAGCCGCCCATGGTCTCGCCGAGGAAGGCCTTGACGTCACCCACGTGGTGATGGCAGTCGAAGATGTTGTAGCGGTGTTCCATGATCTCCCCAATGGTTTCCGCCGGCGAGCATGCCACAACGCCCCCGATGGTTCGAGGAGCGCGGCCCATTCGAGCCGGGCCAACACCTTGTCGTTCGCCCGGCCTACCGCCACGACCACGACGTCGCAGCACCGCGAGTCTTGGCAAGAGCGACGCGCCCTACGAACGGCGATTGCTCAGCCGATCACCCCGTGTTCGCGGAGCGCGGCGATGCGGTCGCTGCTCAGCCCCAGCTCGGAGAGCACGGCGTCGGTGTGCTGGCCCGGGGTCGGCGCCTTCGACGGGTTCGCCGGCTCCTCGTCGACGAACTTGATGGGCAGCGGCATGAGGTCAGTACCGTGCTCGGCTGCGGGAAGCCAGGGGAATCGATCCGCGAACTGTGGGTCGTCGGCGATGGTGTGCGCGTCGTGCACGGGGGCGATCGCGGTGTTCACGTCGACGCCGAACCGGATCCACTCCTGGGTACTGCGCGTGCGGAAGATGTCGCGCAGTTCGGCCCGCAATCTCCGGTCGCCAAGGGCGTGATCCGCGTACTTCGAGCCGGGGTTTGCCTCGAACAACTCGGGGCGACCTATGCCCACGCAGAAGTTCTGCCAGAACTCACGCTCGCTGGCCATGAACAGGATGTGCCCGTCGGTTGTCTCGTAGACCTGATAGCGCACACCTTCGCGCATGCCACCCACACCGGGTTCGCGTCGCACGTAGTTGTCAGACGCGTTCCCGGTGACCTCGTCCTCGGGGCGTTCGTAGGCGCGGAACCCTTCGATCTTCAACCAGTTTGCGGCGGCTGCGGCATCGGTCTGCGCGATGTCGAGTCGTGCGCCGACGCCGGTGAGCTTGGCCCGTAACAGCGCGCTGACCACGCCGAGCGCGCCCCACACCGGCGCGGTCTTCGTGCCGACCGAGACGTGATCGCCGAGATAGGTGAAACCTTCGGCGTCGTACTCGACGGGGGCGACCGCGCCCCAGGTGTCGAACGCGATGCCGTGCGACGGGAGGTCCTTGTAGGGCCCGGTGAGGCCGAAGCCCGAGATCGTGCAGAACACGATGGACGGGTTCACCTCGCGCATGCGTTCGTACGTGATGCCCCGCCGCGCAAGCGCGCCGGGCCGCATGCCCTCGATCACCACGTCGGCGCCGCGCACGAGATCGAGATAGATCTCGACGGCTTCGTCCTTGCGCAGGTCGAGGCCGAGGCTGCGTTTGCCGCGGTTGCAGTGCCAGTGCAGGATCGAGACACCATCGATGATCGGCCACGCCATGCGGCGCACGTAGTCACCTTCGCCCGGCGGCTCGACCTTGATCACGTCGGCGCCGAGATCGGCCAGCAGGGCAGCGAGTGACGCAGGTTCGAGCAACGAGCTCTCGATCACCCGGACACCTTCGAGGGGTTTCGCGGTCATAGCCGGAACCTACTCGGCGCTCCCCGGGCCACACACCAGGAGCTACTGTCAGGCCAGGTCCGGGCGGTACCGAGCAGGGGGACAGCAGATGGCCGACGACGCGACGCTCTATCCGCGAGAAGAGGTCGAAGCCGCGTGGCGCGAGTTCCAGCGACTCGGCGCCGAGGAGGAGAACTGGACCGCCTGGGCCGACCTCTTCACCGATGACGCGCTCTACGAGGAGCACAATCTCGGCACGTTGAACGGCCGCACCCAGATCAAGGATTGGATCGTGTCGGTCATGGCCGACTACGCCGCGATGACGGTGTGGATCGAGTGGTCGATCATCGACGGCAACCGCATCGGTTTCTACGTCTGGAACAACCTGCCCGACCCGACCGGAACCGACAAGCGCTTCGGGTTCCCCAACACGACGTTCCTCGAGTACGCCGGCAATGGCAAGTTCCGTTGGGAGGCCGACTACTACAACCCCCATGACGCCGAGACGGTATTCCGCTCGTGGCTCGATGCCGGTGGTCGTCGCTCGACGCCGAAGGACCATTCGCTCAAAGGCATCGACGGCTGGGCGCCGGTGCCACCCGAACCCGCGTACCCTCGCGAGGAGATCGAGGCCGAGTTCCTGAAGTACCGCGAACGAGCCGCGCTGGCCGTGGCCACCGGCGACTGGGACCAGTGGGCGGCCCAGTTCACCGACGGCGCGCACTACCGCGAACATCACTACGGCTACTTCCGTTCGAAGGTCGAGATCAACAAGTGGATCAACGACGTCATGCAGCCGTTTCCCACCATGGAGTTCCCGCCGTCGTTCGCGCTGATTGACGGCAACCGTCTGAGCGCGCTGATCCCGAACATCCTGCCTGCACCCGACGGCGATGCTGGCTACTACGCCTTCGACGTCAACACGATCCTGCACTATGCGGGCAACGGGCAGTGGAGCTACGAAGAAGATGTCTATTCACCAGCCGAGGCCCAGGCCGCCGTCACCCGGTGGATCAAGGCCGGCGGCGTGATCCCAAGGATGGCCTGATGTCCACCAACGCCGCGCCGCGCGATTCATTGCCGGTCGAGTTCCTCTACCGGGTGCACCTCGACACTGGTGCACCGGTCATGGTGCCGGGCGGTCCGCTCGGCACGCGCATCCTCGCGCCGGTCACGGGTGGCACGTTCGAAGGTCCGAAGATGCGCGGCACGGTCGTCGGTCCGGCCGGCGACTGGGTCACGGTCTCGCCAACGGGCGTGATGGTGCTCGACGTGCGGCTGTGCCTGGTCACTGACGACGGTGCCGCGATCTACTGCACCTACCGCGGCGTGCTGGCCAACGTCGACGGCGTCATGCGCGCCAAGGGCGCGCCGTTGTTCGAGACGGGCGACGAACGCTATGCGTGGCTCAACAGCGTGCAGGCCATTGGCTTGGGCAGCGCCGAGGCCGGCGGGGTCGACTACGAGGTCTACGCAGTTCTCTGAGCGACGGCCACGATCTCGTGTCGGACCACTTCGCCCGCGGCGAACTCGAGCACCCCGTACGTGTGCGTCGGAGCGGTGCGCTTCCACGTCGACGAGCCCGGGTTGAACAAGAGCTGTCGATCGACCCACCGGTTGTACGGCATGTGGCTGTGGCCGAAGATCACGACGCGCATGGCGGCCCACACCTGATCGGGTAGCTGGCGCGTGCTGCCCTCACCGACGTGCGTGTCGGCAAGGACGAGCGCGCGTACGACAGAACCCAACGCGTCAGCTCCGAGTGAAGTTCGGCTTGCGCTTCTCGGCGAAGGCACGCGGGCCCTCCTTCGAGTCGTTGGTGCGGAATATGGCCTGGCCGTATTCGAACTCATGAGCGAGCGCCTCGGCTTCGGTCATGCCGTCGGTCTCTTGGAGTGTGCGAAGGATTGCCTCGACTGCGAGCGGCCCGTTCTCGCAGATGGTCTGCCCGATCTCCTTGGCCTTCGCTACCGTGTCACCGTCGTCGACGACGTGACCGATGAGCCCGATGCGCCATGCCTCGTCGGCCGTGATGTGCTTGCCCGTGAGCAGGATCTCGGCCGCGTGCGTATAGGGGATCTGACGCCGTAACCGCACTGCGGAGCCCGCCATCGGATAGAGCGACCAGCGCGCTTCGCTCACCCCGAAACGCGCGTTACGCCCTGCGATGCGGATGTCGGTCGCCTGGAGGATCTCGGTGCCACCGGCGATGGCCACGCCCTCGACTGCGGCGATGAGTGGCTTGGTCGGCCGGTAGGAGCGGAGGAGGCCCTTCCATGCGAGATCGGGGTCGGTCTTCATGCGTGCGGCGACGTCGATGTCGGGGTCAGTGTCCTCGGCGTCGCCGGCCATGGCGCGCAGGTCGGCGCCGGCACAGAAGTTGCCGCCCGAACCGGTGAGAATGATGCAGCGGATGTCGGGGTCGGCTGACGCTTCGACCATGGCGTCGTACATACGGGCGAGCATGGCGCCCGTGAGCGCGTTGAAGCGCTTGGGCCGGTTCATCGTGATGACCATCATGTGGCCGTCGCGTTCGACGATCGCGTCAGGCATGGCATGTCCCCCTGGTCCGGGCGCAGACGAGCGCCCTCGGCGAGGGTACAGCGACGTTTCTCGGCCCGCAGGTTCCGTTCTTCGGACGTCTGACTACGCCAGACGTGGTCGGGTGACCGAAGAACGGAATCGATGTCGTGTGCTTAGCGGTAGTCGTCGAGTGGGGGACAGGAGCACATCACGTTGCGGTCGCCGTAGGCACCGTCGATTCGGCTGACCGGCGGCCAGTACTTCGCAGCGCGGATCGAATGCAAGGGGTACGCGGCGAGCTCGCGCTCGTACGGGTGCGTCCATGCATCGGCGAGCACATCCTCCGCAGTGTGCGGCGAGTTGCGCAGCGGGTTGTCGTCGGCCGGCCACTCGCCCGCGGCGACGCGGTCGATCTCGCCGCGGATGGCGATCATCGCGTCGCAGAACCGGTCGAGCTCGGTGAGCGGTTCCGACTCGGTCGGCTCGATCATGAGCGTGCCGGCCACCGGGAACGACATCGTGGGCGCATGGAATCCGTAGTCGATGAGGCGCTTCGCGATGTCATCGACCGACACGCCGGTGGATGCGCTGATTGGTCGGATGTCGACGATGCACTCGTGCGCGACCAGGCCATGCTCGCCGGTGTAAAGGATGGGGTAGTGCGCACGGAGTCGGGTGGCGATGTAGTTAGCGTTGAGGATCGCGACGCGAGTCGCTGCGGCCAACCCCTCGCGGCCCATCATGGTGATGTACATCCAGGGGATCGGCAGGATGCCGGCGCTGCCGAAGGGCGACGCGCTGATTGCGCCGACGCCGGACGCAGGACCCGCTTCGGCAATGACCGGATGGTTCGGCAAGAACGGCGCGAGGTGTGCCTTGACCGCCACCGGCCCGACACCCGGGCCGCCGCCACCGTGGGGGATGCAGAACGTCTTGTGCAGGTTGAGGTGCGACACGTCGGCGCCGAACTCGCCTGGCTTGGCGGTGGACACCATCGCATTGAGATTTGCGCCGTCGAGGTACACCTGCCCGCCGTAGGCGTGGACGATGTCGCAGATGTCGACGATCCCGTCCTCGAACACGCCGTGCGTGGACGGATACGTCACCATGAGTGCGGCGAGATCGCCTGCGTGGGTATTGGCTTTCGAACGGAGGTCGCGGAGGTCGACGTTGCCGTGGTCGTCGCACGCCACGACCACCACGCGCATGCCGGCCATCGCCGCGCTCGCCGCGTTCGTGCCATGCGCGGATGACGGGATGAGGCACACGTCGCGCGCTGGTTCGCCGTTCGCTCGGTGATGGGCGCGGATGGCGAGGAGCCCGGCGAACTCACCCTGCGACCCGGCATTGGGTTGCAGTGAGATGGCGTCGTAGCCAGTGATCTCGATGAGCATCGCTTCGAGCTCGTGGATCATCTCGAGGTAGCCGGCGGCCTGCTCAATCGGCGCGAACGGATGGATGTCGGCGAACTCGGGCCATGAGACCGGGATCATCTCGCTTGTCGCGTTGAGCTTCATAGTGCAGCTGCCGAGGGGGATCATCGTGCGATCGAGGGCAAGGTCCTTGTCGACGAGACGGCGCAGGTAGCGCAGCATCTCGTGCTCGCTGTGATAGCGGTTGAACACCGGGTGCGTGAGGTAGTCGTCGGTGCGACGTGAGCTCGGGGACAGGCCGTCGGGTGCGGCTGCGTCGAGCGCATCGATCTGGGAATCGTCGGTGGCGACGCCGAAGGCGCCGAGTACGCGAACGAGCGTCTCGCGAGTGGTGGTCTCGTCGAAGGCCACGCCGACGGTGTCGTCGTCGACGACGCGGAGGTTGATGCGGCGCGCTCGCGCCGCCGCCGCCACGTCGCCCGCTCGGCCGGGAACCCGCACCGTGACCGTGTCGAAGAACTGCTGGGTCACGACACCGATGCCGTTCGCGTCCAACGCGTGGGCGAACACCGCGGCGAAACGATGCACGCGCTCGGCGATGGCGCGAAGCCCCTTCGGGCCGTGCCACACCGCGTAGAACGAGGCCATAACCGACAGCAGCACTTGGGCCGTGCAGATGTTCGAGGTGGCCTTCTCCCGCCGGATGTGCTGCTCTCGTGTCTGCAATGCCAGGCGGTATGCGGTGCGGCCTGCGGCGTCGACCGAGACCCCGACCAAACGGCCCGGCAACGATCGCTTGTACGCGTCGCGTGTGGCCATGTACCCCGCACTCGGCCCGCCGTAGCCGAGCGGCACGCCGAAGCGTTGGGAGCTGCCGACGACGCAATCGGCCCCGATCGCGCCCGGGGACTGCACGATGCACAACGCGAGCAGATCGGCCGCCACCGCGACGAGCACGCCCGAGTCGTGCGCCCGTTGCACGATGGGCGCGAGGTCGACGACCTCGCCGCCGGAACCCGGGTACTGCACGAGGAGGCCGTAGCAGGCCGCCAAATCGGTTGCATCGGCGAGGCTCGGGTCGGCCACCACGATGTCGATACCCAACGGCTCGGCGCGGGTCCGGACCACATCGATCGTCTGTGGGTGGCAGTTCACATCGACGAGGAAACGGTTCTGCTTCGACTTCGCGACCCGGTGCAGCAGCGTCATAGCCTCGGCTGCGGCAGTGGCTTCGTCGAGCAACGATGCGTTGGCGAAGTCGAGGCCCGTGAGGTCGCTGATCATCGTCTGGAAGTTCAGCAGCGCCTCGAGTCGTCCCTGGCTGATCTCGGGCTGATACGGCGTGTAGGCGGTGTACCAGGCCGGGTTCTCGAACACGTTGCGCAGCACGACCGGCGGGACGACGGTGCCCGAGTAGCCCATGCCGATTAGCGAGGTGAACACCTCGTTGCGGGCTGCCTTCTCGCGGAGCGCGGCGATGGCTGCAACCTCGGTGAGTCCTGGTTCCAGCGCGAGCGGTTCCTTCAGTCGGATCGCCCGGGGAACCGTTGCGTCGATGAGCGCCTCGAGCGAGCGGAATCCGACGGCCGAGAGCATGGACGCGACCTCGGTCGCATCGGGGCCCACGTGTCGGGTCGCGAACGGCGCTTCGGCTTCGAGCGAGCGGAGCGAAGTGCGAGTGGTTGGCACGGTGGAAGACAAGCGGGACCTCAGGGTTCAGCGCGCGTGGGTGCAGCGCCCCCCTCTGTCCTGTGACCTGAGAGCTTCACGACCCGAAAGTCGCTTTCCCCGTCGGTGAGTGAGCGAAGCCGGGGCCTCGCGCACTGCTTTCCAGAGTGGCCCTTCCGTTGCGGTCCGGGTGCCTGAGAGGTTCCGGGGGCGGTTGCTCCTTCGGCGCCTCGGTCGGGTCGTGCCCGAAGGCCCGGCTCGCCGAGGTCTCTCCCGCAACGGTGACGGCTTTCTCTTACCTTAGCTGATCGTGCCTCTATGGCGCGCCCATGGCGCCGTCGGTCATGCCGTATCGCTCAAAGGGGCCGAAGAAGCCGCTTTCGAAGAGGCCATGGCCGACGTTGCCGTCGTAGGTGAAACGCGCCGCTTGGTCGAGCACGCCGTACTGCGCCATTCCGGCTATGGCGTCGACCTCGAGCACGAGGCCCTGCACGACGACGTCGGGGCCCTGGTACATGCCGTGGCGCCAATCGGCGTCCATGCCATAGCCGGTGCCAATGGACAAGAAGTTGGTGGTGTACGGCTGACAGTCGATCTCGATGCCGGCCTCGGGGAAGCGGATCGTGGCGTGGGTCGGGATGCGGGTCCCTGACTTCAGCGTGAACTCGTGCTCGGGCCGACCGAGCTCGTCGACCGTGCCATCGAGCCACACGCGCTCGGCCTGCATGAGCTTGCGATGGCCGTTGTTCTCCTCGTGGTTGATGTAATAGATGCAGTGATCGGCAAAGGCCATGGGGAAGTAGTTCCACATGCCGGCCATCACGTTGCTGCCTTTGCGGATGCCGTCAGCCTCGGGTTCACCGACCGGCCGCACACCCCACGAGCGATCGCGTGAGCCCCAGTGATTCTCTGCGTCGATGCGGTGGTCGGTGCCGGCCACAGTGAGCGTGCCCGACCAGTTCCCCATCTGTGCGATGCGCTGGGTATTGAAGACGACTCGACCCTTGTTGCGGAGGTACTGGTTCGGCTCCTCGATCGTGGGACCGTGTCCCTGCCAGACCACGTCCATCGCCACGCTGTGATCGGTGGGCTCAACGATGAACCGGAGCTTCTCGAGCGGCTTGATCACCTCGACCCGCAGCGGGCCCACACCGGTGTCCATACGGTCGCCGAGCGGAGCGGAAGCGCGCACGATGTGCTGCTCGGCGCCGAGGCGAACGTCGACGAACGCGTCGTTCACCCCGAGGTTCGGGTACTGGCCGTAGCCGAAGATGGCCAGGTATTCGCCGGAGGTGTCGAACATGTTGAAGTAGTAGCGGTCGTAGAAGTTGCGGTCGCTGGTGGCTGGATGGGCCACGAATTCCGATGTCTGATGGACGGGATAGTCATCCCATGACGTGACCATGTGAATGCTCCTCGCGTTGCCCGCGGACGCGGTGGCGGGGAGAGACTAACGTCTGTCCCCGGTTGGCGGCGCTCGGCCGTTGACGGTGGTGAACAGCGGAAGAGCGGGGATGACATGGGTCGGCGGGTGTTGGTCACCGGGGCGTCTTCGGGCATCGGTGCCGCAGTCGCGGCCCGCCTGACCGACGCCGGCGACACCGTGGCCATCTGCGCCCGCCGGGCCGATCGGCTCGCCGAGGTGCCCGCCCAGTTGCGCTACACCGTCGACGTCGGCGACCTCGCGTCGCTGCTGGAGCTCGCGGCGCAGGTCCAGCACGACCTCGGGGGCGTCGACCTGCTCATCAACAATGCCGGAGCGGCACGGCGCCGTCCGATGCAACGAATCACGCTCGACGAGTTCCACGAGACGATGAACGTCAACTTCTGGAGCGCGGTGCACCTCACGCATGCGCTGCTCCCGGCGATGCTCGAGCGCGATTCGGGCACGATCGTCAACGTGTCCTCGATGGGCACCCGCACCCTGGCGGGTCGCACCGGTGCGTATACCGCAGCTAAGGGTGCGCTCAACCACTACACCGAGGCGCTGCACCTCGACCTTGTCGACACCAACGTGCACGCCAAGCTGTTTATCCCTGGGTCCACGGCCACAGAGTTTTCCACGCCGAAGGAAGGGAACGACACACCGTTCCCGCAGGATCCCAAGATGGTCATGGCCGTCGATGACGTCGCTCGGGCGTTGGTCTCGTTCGTCGACACCGACGAGTTCGAGGGGTTCGCGAATCCCGCCTTCAAGACGCAGACCGCGCAGAAGTACGCCGACCACTCGGCGTACATCGCGAAATCAGCCGACATGTATCGCAGACGTTGAGGAAAGGGTTCTGATGGGGGATCTGGCAGCAGGCAAGGTCGCGTTGGTGACGGGCGCCGGGGGTGGCATGGGCCGCGCCGGTGCCGAGATCTTCGCTCGCGAGGGGGCGAAGCACGTGTACGTCGCCGACCTCAAAGAAGACGGAGGCCACGAGACGGTCGCGAACATCGAGCGGATTGGTGGCGCGGCAACGTTCGTCAAGATCGATGTAACCGAGGAGGATGAGGTCGCCGCGTTGATCCAACGCATCGCGGCCGAGCAAGGTCGCCTCGATGCCGCGTGGAACAACGCCGGCATCAACGACACGTCGCGGGCCTTCCACGAGTTCGACAAAGCGTCGTGGGATCGCATGATCGCCGTGAACCTCACGTCGGTGTTCCTCTGCATGAAGCACGAGCTCATCCAGATGCTGGCGCAGGGCGGTGGCGCGATCGTCAACACGTCGTCGGGTGCCGGCATCATCGCGGCCCCCGGGCTTCCCCACTACACGGCGGCCAAGCACGGTGTGCTGGGCATCACGAAGTCTGCGGCCGGCGAGTACAACAACTCGAACATCCGGGTCAACGCGGTGTGTCCTGGCATGATCGACACACCGATGATCCAGGGCTGGTTCGAGACCAACCCCGAGCTCGCGACCATGGTGCTGCAGACGATGCCGGGCAAGAAGCTCGGCCGGCCAGCGCAGGTGGCCGAGGCCGCGGTGTGGTTGTGCAGCGATGCCGCCGACTATGTGAGCGGCCTTTCGATGCTGGTCGATGGAGGAGGAGTCAACCGATGAGTGCAGTTTCACTTTCCGGCGCTCGGATCCTGGTCACCGGGCCCACGGGCCAGGTCGCGAAGCCGTTGTCGCTCGCGCTGGCGAAGGACGCGACGGTCTTCGGCCTCGCGCGCTTCACGAACCAGGCGGCCAAGGCCGAGCTCGAAGCCGGTGGGGTGCACTGCATCACTGGCGATCTCGTGGCGGGCGCCTTCGACGACGTGCCCACCGACATCGACTATGTCTTGAACCTGGCGATCGCGAAGACCCGTTCGTGGGACAAGGACCTCGCAGCCAACGTCGAGGGCCTCGGGCTCTTGATGTCGCGGCTGCGCAACGCGAAGGGTTTGCTGCACTGCTCGTCGACCGCGGTGTACCAGGCCAATGGGCACCGCAAGTTCGTCGAGACCGACCCCCTCGGTGACAACCACCGCGTGCCGTCGATGGAAGCGTTCATGCCCACCTACTCGATCAACAAGATCGCCGCGGAGGCTATGGCGCGCTACGTCGCACGCGAGCACGGCATCCCCACCACGATCGCTCGGCTCAACGTGCCCTACGGCAACAACGGTGGTTGGCCGTGGATGCACATGGAGCAGGTACTGGCCGGCCAAGCGATCGGGGTGCACGTCGATGCGCCGTCGAACTACAACCTCATCCACGAAGACGACATCATCGCCTCGGTGCCCAAGCTGCTCGGCGCGGCATCAGTCCCGGCCACCATTGTGAATTGGGGCGGTGACGAGACCTCATCCATCGAAGAGTGGTCCACGTACATCGGCGAGCTCGTCGGCAAGGAAGCCACGTTCGAGCACAGCACCGACGTGCTCGAGTCGGTGGCCGTCGATCTCACCCGCCTTCACGAGATCACCGGCCCCAGCACCGTGTCGTGGCGCGACGGCATCCGCCGCATGGTCGAGCACTTCCACTCGGACCTCCTCTGAACCTGCCCCTCGCAACTGGTAGTTCCAAGGCGCGCCGGGCCGCGCTCTGGAACTACCAGTTGCGCAGTTGGTGTCGTCAGGCGGATCGTTCGCGAGCGCGACGAACCCGTGCGAGAACGGTGGCCGGCTCGTAGAGGATCGTCAGGTCACTGAACCGAAGCACCGTGAGGCCGGTGGCGGTGAGTCGCCGGGTCTGCATATCGTCGTGGCGGCGGTCGAGCAGTGCCCGGTGATAGGTGTCGCCATCCATGAAGGCGACAGTGGGCGAGCTGTCATCGGCGAAATCGGCTCGACAGATCCAGCCTTCGTGGTCGCTGAAGTTCACTTGGCGGCGAAACGGTCGTTCGCCCGCCTTGGTCAGGATGTGCGCGAAGCGCCGCTCGAGACCTGACTCGGTCGGTGTCATACCTCGCCGTTCGTCGATCAGCAGATCGAGCATGCGCATCCCTCGACGACCGCGCGAACGCACATCCCGCAAGGTTTCTGCCAGCTCGCCCAGGTGCAGCAGCCGACGCCCCCATGCGTTGTCGAGCATTCGCGCGACCTGCCCCAACGGGTGCGTGTTCGCGAGATCGACGATCGTGCGAGCGGGCGTCGTCACGGGGACCCCCTCGACGCGTACCACGTGATCGAAGGGCAGCCGCCTTGTGGTGTGCAAGGTCCCGACGAATGGCTCGTGCCGATGCGCGTTGTCGCGCACACGCATCACGTGTGGCCTTCCTTCGGATCGCCGCTGGAGCCCCCAAACCCGAGCCGCTGTGAGATGGGAGAGCACGGCGCTCGGTCCTGCGTCGAGAACCGCGAGGAGCCGGCGCTGGGCGAGCGTGTTCGGCGTGCCGCACATGCGGAACACGGTCGGCGCGACGTGTTCGATCGCGCCACGGTCGACGTAGTGCCGAATCTGGTAGCGGGTGAGCCCGAGATCGGCGAGTTGCGCCCGCCGGAGGAGACCGTGCTGGGTGGTCGAGAGTTGTTGAAGTTGTCTGAAATGCATCACACCAGCAAACCCGGGGGGTGTGACAGCGGCCCGCCCCCCGGCAACTGGTAGTTCCCGAGCGCGGCCGGACACTCGCTGGAACTACCAGTTGGGAAGAGAGGAGGAGACGTGGAGGGATCGCGGGCAGGGGAGGAGGCGAGCGTGCAGACTGGCGGAGGTCCCGGGGGTCGGGGCCGGTGAGTTGTGGCCGGCTGATGTCGGCCGAAGGGGAAGCCATGACGCTGCTCGCGATCTCTGCCGACTCGCACATCACGGAACCGGGCGATTGCTATCTCGATCGCATCGATCCCAAGTACCGCGACCGGGCACCCATTGCGGTGACCGACGACGTGATGGGCGCGGTGATGTCTATCGACAACGGGCGCAGCCGTGTGCCGTACGGCATGGTTGCGGCGGCTGGGCGGCCGTGGAACGAGATCCACCCGAGTAACTACGTCGGATGGGATGAGCTGCACCCCGGAGGCTGGGATCCGAAGGCCCGCCTCGCCGAACAGATGCGTGACGGCGTGTCGGCCGAAGTGCTGTACCCGAGCGTGGGCATGTTGTTGTGCAACCATCCCGACGCCGACTACAAGAAGGCGTGCTTCGACGCCTACAACCTGTGGATGGCCGAGTTCCAGTCGACGGCCCCCGAGCGGTTGATCGGGCTCGGTCAGACCACGTTGCGCAGCGTCGAAGAAGGCATCGACGATCTCTCGCGCATCAAGGACCTTGGGCTGCGCGGCGTGATGATGCCGGGTTATGCGAGTTGCTTCGACGATGGCGACTACGACCACCCGCGCTGGGATCCCTTCTGGCGCGCCGCGATCGACCTCGAGCTCCCGCTCAGCTTCCACATCCTCACGAGCGGAAACGACCAGCCCACGAACCCGCAGTTCCGTGGACCAAAGCTCAATAGCTTCATTGGCATCATTCGTGGGTGCCAGGACATCATCGGGACGCTGATCTTCGGGGGTGTGTTCGAGCGCCATCCCGACCTGCGCATGGTGTGCGTCGAAGCCGACGCCGGCTGGGCCCCGCACTACATGTACCGCGCTGACCACGCCTACAACCGCCATCGCAACTGGCTTACGGCGGCCGAGTTGTCACGCAAGCCGAGCGAGTACTTCCGCGAGAACGTCTACCTCACGTTCCAGGACGATTGGGTGGCCTTCCACGTAGCCGACATGTTGAACCACGAACGGCTGTGCTGGGCGAGCGATCACCCTCACAGCGACGCCACGTTCCCGAATTCGCAGGCCATCCTCGCCGAGCACACCAAAGACCTGGCGCCCGACGTGCGTGATGCGATCCTCTGGCGCAACACGGCCGCCCTCTACGGCCTGGCCGTGCCCACAACAGTTTGATCCGCCGGACTGGTAGTTCCAGGGAGCGGCGGGCCGCGCACTGGAACTACCAGTTGCGGGGTTGCGGGGTTGCGGGGTTGCGGGGTCAGTTGCGGGTAGGCCGGATCAGTTGCGCGTCTGCCGGTGCCCGTAGACTCGAGAACCATGGCCAAGACGAGAGTGCCCGCGGTCGAGGGCCTATTCACCATGGACGCGGCGAACCCGCGCCTGATCGGTGGCAAGGCTCCGAACGGTAGTTATTCGTTCCCCAAGAACCTGGGCGGTACCGATCCGTACAGCCCCCTCGGCGACACCGAGGAGGTGGAGCTGTCGAACCGGGGCCGCATCTGGTCGTACACGAACTCGTGCTACCCGCCACCCCCGCCATTCGTCTCGCGCCACGATCCGTTCGTGCCCGTCACCATCGCGGCCGTCGAGCTCGACGTCGAGAAAATGGTGGTGCTCGGCCAGGTCGTCGACGGCGTCACCGTCGACGACCTCAAGGTCGGCATGGAGGTCGAGCTGGTGCTCGACACGCTTTACGAGGACGACAACCACGAGTACATCGTGTGGAAGTGGCGGCCGCTGGCCGCCGGGAAGTGAGCGGCGCGATGGGCAAGGTCGGTGAAGTCGCCATCCTCGGCGTGGGGATGCATCAATGGGGCAAGTGGGGACGCAACTTCGTCGATTACGGCGTCGTCGCGGCCCGAACAGCGTTGGCCGACGCCGGCGTCGATTGGAAAGACGTCGGGTTCGTCTCTGGTGCCAGCACCATGCGTTGCGGCTACCCCGGCTACGTCTCGGGCTCCACGTTCGCGAAGGCACTCGGCTTCACCGGGTGCCAGGTTGCGTCGTCCTACGCGGCGTGCGCTTCGGGCACCACGGCACTCGCCGTGGCTCGCGCGCAAATCCTCGCCGGTGTGTGCGAGGTCGCGTTGGTCGTCGGCGCGGACACCACGCCGAAGGGCTTCCTCGCGCCGAACGCCGGCGATCGTCCCGATGATCCCGATTGGCTTCGCTTCCGACTGCTCGGCGCGACGAACCCGGTGTACTTCGCACTGCACGCACGCCGACGCATGGACCTCTACGGCGCGACCACGCAGGACTTCGCCAACGTCAAGGTGAAGAATGCCCGCCACGCGGTGCACAACCCGTACGCGCGCTTCACCAAGGAGTACACGATGGCCGACGTCGAGAACTCGCCCACGGTCTCCGATCCGCTGCGCCTCCTCGAGATCTGTGCCACCTCCGATGGCGGCGCAGCCATCGTCGTGTCATCGATGGAGTGGGCCAAGGCACACGGGCACACCAACCCGGTACGCGTCGCGGGCATCTCGCTTGCCACGCCGACCTTCCCCGACACCGTGCTCGACCTGCCGTACATGGCCTCCGATTCGGCTGCGGTCACCCCCGAGCCCGACGACGAGTTCAAGGTGTCCATCGCGAAGATCGCGTACGAAGAAGCAGGCGTCGGGCCCGACGACCTGTCGCTCGCCGAGGTCTACGACCTTTCGTCCGCTCTCGAGCTCGACTGGTACGAACACATCGGCATCGCCAAGAAGGGCGAGGCCGAGCTGCTGCTCCGAGCCGGCGAGACCTCCATCGGTGGGCGCATCCCGGTCAATCCCAGCGGCGGGCTCGGAGCGTTCGGCGAGGCCGTCCCCGCACAGGCCATTGCCCAGGTGTGCGAGATGACCTGGCAGCTCCGTGGCGAAGCGGGGGCGCGTCAAGTGGCCGGCGCCAACGTCGCGCTGTCGATCAACCAGGGCCTCTTCGGCCACGGTTCCTCCGTCATTGTGAAGAGGTGAGCTGATGCCCATTCGCGAAACCCTCGACGACGCCGGCGTGCTCGAGCTGGTCATGGACAACCCCAAGGTCAACGCGCTCAACATCGCCGACGCCTACGAGCTCACCAGGACCCTCGACGACGTCAAACGACGTCCCGAGGTCAAGGTCGTCATCATCACGGCCACGGGAAAGGGGTTCTCGGCGGGAGTCGACATCAAGGAGATGCAACGGCTCCCCGGCAACGAGGGCATCCTCGGCGCGAACGACTCCTGCTGGGAGCTGTTCCGCGCGGTGTACGAGTGTGCAGTGCCGGTCGTGGCTGCGGTGAACGACTTCTGCCTCGGTACCGGCATCGGCATTATCGGCAATGCCGACGTCATCGTGGCCGCCGAGACCGCAACGTTCGGCCTGCCCGAGATCGACAACGGTGCACTCGGCGCGGCGACGCACCTGAAGCGGCTGGTCCCGCAGCACAAAGCCCGCCAGATGATGTACATGTGCGAGTTCGCGAGCGCTGCTGAACTGCACGCACACGGGTCCGTGTACAAGGTCGTTCCCCTCGACGAACTGCGTGCGTGCGCCCACGAGGTGGCAGGCGTCATCGCATCGAAGAACGGCACCGTCGTACGGAAGGCCAAGCGAGCCTTCAATTCCATCGATGAAGATCCGACGAAGTCGTATCGGATGGAACAGGGGTTCACCTTCGAGTTGAACCTCTACGGCGAAGGCGACAAGGCACGCGAGGCCTTTTTGCGGGGAGGTCGATGAGCGACCTGGCGATCGTGATCATGGCGGCCGGCCTTGGAAGTCGCTTCGGCGGCACGAAGCAGCTTGTCGATGTCGGCCCGAACGGCGAGGTCTTCTTCGACTTCGCCATCGCCGACGCGATCGCCGCGGGCGCGGACCGAATCGTGTTGATCGTGCGTCGCGAGTTCGCCGACACCGTCGAGGAGCACGTGCGCTCGATGCACGGTGACATCGACCTTCACCTCGTGTGTCAGGACGAAACCGATGCACCGACCCGCAAGAAGCCATGGGGCACCGCGCACGCGATCCTCGCGGCCAAAGGTGCGGTCGATCGGCCGTTCATCGTGGTCAACGCCGACGATTACTACGGCGTCGAGTCGTACCAGCTGGTAGCCGACGAGCTGAGAGAGGCCGGCGAGTCCACGGTGGTGCTCGCCGCGTTCGAGCTCTGCCGCACGCTGCCCAACGAGGGCTCGGTGTCGCGCGGGGTGTGTGCGGCCGACGGTCATGTGCTGACCAAGCTCGTCGAGACGCATGGCATCGAACGACATACCGACGGCATCATCGTCAGCGCCGACCCGCCGGGAACGCTCACCGACCTGACGCCGGTGTCGATGAACATGTGGGGCTTCCGCGTCTCCATCTTCGACCACCTCGAACGCATGTGGGCCGAGTTCCTCGACGCACACCGCGACACCGAGAAGACCGAGTTCCTGTTGCCGAGTGCCGTCGCCGAGCTCATGGGTGCGGGCCTCCTCGAGGTCAAGGTGGTGCCGGTGGCATCGGATTGGATCGGTGTCACCAACCCGGCCGATCTCGACCCCGCCCGCGCCGCACTCGCTGACCTTCGCTCTTGAGCGGGCGCGTCGCGATGCTCGGTCGCGTCTTCGTCGGCAGCGAGCGGCGAAACGTCGTACCCTGGTTTAATGGTCTCGCATCAAAGCTCGTTCGTGCTTCGAGGTGCCACGGTGGTCGACGGAACCGGCGCACCCGCACGCCAAGTTGACGTCGTCGTCGTCGGTGATCGAATCGTCGCCGTGGGCGCCGATGCCGCGGCCGGCCATCCCGACGCCGCAGTCGTCGATCTCCAGGGCCTCGTGCTCGCACCGGGTTTCGTTGATCCGCACACGCATTACGACGCCCAAGTTCTGTGGGATCCCGACCTCACGCCGTCGACGTGGCACGGCGTCACCACGGTTGTGATGGGCAACTGCGGTTTCGGGATAGCGCCCGCGCGCCCCGAGCACCGCTCGACGATCCTTCGCGTGCTCGAGAACGTGGAGGGCATGCCGCTCGACGCACTCGAAGCCGGCGTGCGCTGGGAGTTCGAGAGCTTCCCCGAGTACCTCGACACGTTGGCGCGTACGCCCACCCGAGCGAACGTCTCCGCCCTCATCGGCCACACGGCGTTGCGGTTCTTCATCATGGGTGACGACGCCACGGAGCGCGAAGCAACGACCGGCGAGGTCGCCCGCATGGTTGACACAGTTGACGAAGCGCTCGCAGCGGGCGCAGTCGGCTTCTCCACCTCGCGGAGCACCACCCACGTCGGCGCATACGGCAAACCGATTCCGAGTCGCGCCGCGAACCTTTCGGAGATCGACGCCATCGCCGACGTTCTCGCCCGGCGACGCCAAGGCACGTTCGAGGCCACGTTCGGTCCCGACTTCTGGGTCGACGAGATCGGTGCACTTGCGCAACGCATCGAACGCCCCACGTCGTGGTCGGCGATCATGTCGACGTCGCGACGGCCGGGTGTCGCGATCGAGCTTGCCGATCGCAGCGCACGATACGCCGACTATGTGCACCCGCAGATCGCGTGCAAGCCGATCATCACGTCCATCTCCGTCGGTGAACCGAACTCCTTCGCGAACGTGCCGGCATTCGAGCAGGCACTCGGGCTTGACCACGCGGGACGCGCCGAGCTCTACACCAGCGAAGAGTGGCGTGTCCGGGCCCGCGCAGGCGTGCGCGAGATGTGGGGCGACGTCGTCGATAACGGCACGGTGTCCGAATCGGTCACGCATGCGCACCTGGTCGACGGCCCCACGCTCGCCGCGCTCGCCGCAGAGCGCGGTGTCGACTCGGTCGACGTCATGCTCGACCTCGCGCTCGACGAGGATCTCATGACGCGCTTCCGGCTGGTGATGGTCAACGACGTCGACGCCGAGATCGACGAGCTCCTGCAACGCAAGCAGTTCCTGCTCGGCTTGTCGGACGCGGGCGCGCACACCGACATGTTGTGCGACGCGAACTACGCGACCGTACTGCTCGGCAAGTTCCATCGTGAGCGAGGTGTGCTGTCGCTCGAAGACGCCGTGTGGCGCCTCACCGGGCACCCGGCGGCCGTTTACAACATCGTCGATCGCGGGGTTATACGCGAAGGCGCGTTCGCTGACCTCGTTGCGTTCGATGTCGACCGGATCGACACCACTGCGATGTCGCGCGTCGCCGACTTTCCCGCCGGCGCCTCGCGTCTCGTGTCGCGCGGTGTCGGCATCGAGCACGTTTGGGTCAATGGTGTCGCCACCCGTGCCAACGGCGAGGACCTCGACGGCGTGCGACCCGGCGTCCTACTCCGATCGGTTCCCGACGCCTGAGTGGCGGTGGTTCAGATCGCGTCGAGCGCCGCGTCAAGCAGACGTGCAGCGCGTCCGTCGCCCTGCGGTTCACCGAGTTGGTTGAACACGAAGCCGAAGCTGAGCCGTGCATCGGGGTCGGCATGGCCTAGCGATCCGTACGCGCCGCCGTGGCCGAAGCCGTTGCTGCCTGGCCGATAGCTGGTGGGGGTACCAGAGGTCGCGAAGCCCAGGCCGAACTCGTTGACGGCACCATGTGTGCGATCGAGCCCGTGTACCTGCGGTGTGCGCGCCAGCAAGACGGTCTCGGGTCGGAGCACGCCTTCGTCGTTCACGAGCGCGCCATAGATGCGGGCCATGCCGCGTGCGGTCGCGAAGCCGTTGGCCCCGGGGATCTGCGCGCGGCGCCACGGGATCGAGTTGAGGATCGGCGGTGTGAGGATCGATGGATCGTCGTAGCGCTCGATGGACATGGGGTCGATGCCGACAGCCTGGTGCGCCACTTTGGCCAGCATCGAACCCTTGTGGGGCAATGCCAGTTCGGCCACTCGATGATCCTCTGAGGCGGGCGTTCCTATGAAGAAGTCAGCCCCGAGCGGGCCGGCTATCTCGTCGCGAAAAAACCGGCCGATGTCGCGTCCGTCGACGCGCCGCACGACCTCGCCGTTGAGGTGACCGAACGACAGCGTGTGATAACCGTGCGCGGTGCCGGGCTCCCAGAACGGCTCTTCTGCGGCGAGCGCGTCGGTCACCGTGGTCCAATCGAAGATGCCACCCGCAGTCAGCGGTTCGCGCAGTCGATTGAGCCCCGCGGCGTGCGTGAGCAGATGGCGCACGGTGACGCCGGATTTGCCAGCCGCTGCGAACTCCGGCCAGTACGCCGCGACGGGTTCGTCGTAGTCGAGCAGCCCGCGCTCGGCGAGGCGGTGCACGGCGATGGCGGTCATTCCCTTGGTGCACGAGCAGACACAGGCGAGCGTGTCGGGGGTCCAGGCGCGGGTGCGGGCGACATCGGCCCAGCCGGCCCACAGATCGACGACGCGCCGTCCGTCGACTTCGATGCACACCGCAGCGCCGAGTTCGGGTAGCCCGTTCTTCGGATGTCTCACGAAGTGCTCGACGAACGTGTCGAACACGGACCGGAACGCAGGGTCGTACGTGCCGGAGATCTCGGTCGTTGGCGTCATGGTCGAAGTCTGCTCGCGATGTGCGTCGTCGGCCATCGGCACGGCGGTACGTGAACGGATCATCTAGATTTCTTCGAATGCCGAACGTGACTGCCCAACAACTCCGCACCTACACCGCCAAGATCTTCACGGGCCACGGCGTGCCCGATGACCATGCGCAGATCGTTGCGCACAACCTGGTCGAGGCGGATCTGCGCGGCGTCGAGTCACATGGCGTCAACCTCGTGTCCCTCTACTGCACCCGGCTCGACACTGGCGTCATGAACGCAAAGGCCGAGGTCACCATCGAAAAGGACGACGGCACCACTGCGCTGTTGCACGGTGGTCTCGGCCTCGGTCAAATCGCCGGTACGCAGGCCATGGACCTGGCTATCGCGAAGGCCAAGCAGTACGGCACCGCCGCCGTGGGCGTACGCGAAAGTACGCACCTCGGTGCGTTGGCGTATTACACCGAGCGTGCCGCGAACGCCGGCTGCTTCGCCATCGCCGTGCAAAACGGTCCGACGATCGTCCCGCCGTTCGGCGGCCTCACGGGCATCTTCTCGACGAACCCGTTCTCGTTCGCGGCACCCGCCGGTGAGGAGTATCCGTTGGTGCTCGACATGGCCACCACGGCGGTGGCCGGCAATCGCATCATCCTGTACCGCAAGCGCAACCAGGAGATCCCCGACTGGTGGGCCACCGACGCCGATGGCAACAAGACCACCGACCCGCACAAGGCCTCGCTCGACCATCTTCAGTGGTTCGGCGGCTACAAGGGGTTCGGCATCGCGATGATGGTCGAGATCCTCTCGGGCGTGTTGTTGAACTCGTCCTTCGGCCACACCGAGCTCACCGAGGGAACCGCACACGGCAAGGCCCGCGTCGCGAAGGGCTACCTGTTCCTCGTCGTCGACATCAACCGGTTCATCCCCGAGGCCACGTTCCGCCAGTACATGGACACGCTCATTCGCGACATCCGCTCGGGCGAGCCAGCGCGCGGCGTCGAACGCATCTATGTGCCGGGCGAGATCGAGCACCTGAGGCGGGCCGAGCGCCTGGCCGACGGCATCCCCCTCGACGACGCGCTCGTCACCGAACTCGAGTCGCTGGGCATGCCTCTCGGCCTCGGGTCGCTGGTCTCGGCCTGAGGCGGCACCGCTCACCGCTCATACGAACGGGCTGGGCAAGCGGGGGATCGGCACCTCGATCACCGTCGGGCGGCCGTTGGCGAGCGCCTCGCGAAGCGCACCGCCCACGTGGTCGCTGTGGGTGAGCTTGATGCCATCGGCGCCGAAGGCCTCGGCCAGCTTCGCGAAGTCGGGGTTACGCAACGAGGTGCCGTACTCACGCCCACCGAAGCGGTCGCGCTGATCACGGTTCGAGTTTCCGAACGCGCCATCGTTAAATACGAGCGCGACCACGTCGATGTCGTGCTGCACAGCAGTCGCGAGCTCGCTCGCACAGAACAGGAATCCGCCGTCGCCGTTGATGCTGATGACCTTGCGATCGGGCCGAGCGACCTTGACGCCGAGCGACGTGGGGAATGCAAACCCGAGGGTGCCCATGTACGACGAGCCGAAGTAGGTTCGCGGTTCGTACACGTCGAAGCGCATGTGGCTCATGTAGCCCACGGTGGTGGTGCCGATAACCGCGAGGCCGTCCTCGGGCAGCGCGGCACGCAGGTCCTCGACGATCTTGGTCTGTGGCCCAACGGCACGGAGCTGCTCGATGATCGAGGCGCGAGCGTTGCGGACCTCGGTCGAGCGCGAGGCCCGTGGGCGTGTCGCGAGGAGCGAGTCGAGCTCGTCGCGTAGTTGCGCCAGGCCGAGTTTCGCGTCGGCCGCGATGCCATAGGTGTCGGCGTACTGCTTGCCGAGCTCGGTGGCGTCTGCGTCGAGCTGTACGACCCGGGTGGGTGTCTTGGCGCCGATACCGGTGAAGCGCGTACCGACCGCAAGGATGATGTCGGCATCGTGGATGTACGGCGCGATGCGCGGGTTGGTCCACATGACGCCGAGCGACAGCGGGTGGCGATCGTCGAGGGCTCCCTTGCCTTCTCGGGTGGCGACCACACTGGCCTGGAGCAGATCGACGATGGCTCGCAGCTCGGCTGATGCGTTCGCAGCGATTACGCCGCCGCCGACCACGATCATCGGACGCTCCGAAGCGGCGAGCATGCGCGCCGCCTCGGCGATGCGGGCGGGGTCGGCGCCGGCCTTCTCGATGGCGCGGGGCGCGAGCAGTTCGATATCGGCCGACTCGGCGAAGGCCTCGGGGGGTGCTTCGACGTGGGTGGGCCGGGGCCGACCGGACATTGCCCGTGCGAACGCCTCGTTGACCGCGCCGGGGATCTCGCCTGGGTACAGCACGCGGGTGGCCCACTTGGTGACCGGACGCACGATGTCGAGCTGATCGTTGATGTCGTGCAAGGCGCCCATGTCCTTGCCGATGGTGGCGCGTGGGACCTGACCGGCGATCTGCACCACGGGCGACGACGTGGCGAACGCCGTGGCCATGCCACCGCCTGAGTTGTAGACGCCGATGCCAGGCACCACGAACGCCACCCCGACCCGGTCGGCGGCTCGGGCGTAACCATCGGCCATGTACGTGGTGCCCTGCTCGTGCCGGGTGGTGATGAAGCGGATGTGCTCTCGCTCTTCGTAGAGGCCGTCGAGCGCATGCATGGTCTGATCGCCGGGAAGCCCGAAGATCACCTCGACGCCTTCGGAAACCAGTTGTCGTGCGAGCGCTTGCCCGCCGGTCATGGACGTCATAGATCAGCCTTCGTATGGGTAACTGGAACCGGCAGGGCCGCGCATCGGATCGCCGTGCAACGTGACCCGGTTGAGCTGGCGTGTTGCGCTGCCGTGATCTGCGACGACGCGGTGCTGCACGATGCGGTTGTCCCACATGATGAAGTCGCCGGGCTGCCAGCGATGGCGGTACATGAACTCGAGTCGCGTGGCCTGCGCGAAGAGGAACTCGAGCAGCGGCTTGCTCTCGGACTCGGTCCAGCCGGCGAAGTGCCGTGTGTAGTCCGCGTTGACGTACAACGCGCGCTCGCCCGTCTCATCGTGTTCGATCACGACGGGGTGTGCGCTGCGGAGAGCCTTGGCGTCGACGCCTTGCTCATAGGCAAGGTCAGTTCCGTAGTGCACGGCGTACAGGCCGTCGAGCACCTCGCGCAGGGCCGCACTCAGAGATTCGTACGCGAGGTTCTGGTTGGCGAAACCTGTGTCGCCGCCGAGCGCCGGGATCTCGCGCGCGACGAGCGTGGTTATCTTGGGCGGCGCGAGCGCGTGCGTCGTGTCGGCATGCCAGGTCTCGGTGATGGGGTGGACCTGGAAGATCATCATCATCCCCGGGTAGCCCTCGATGTGCGGCACGTACGGATGCTGATGGACCTTGCCCCACCGTGCGGCGAAGTCGAGGTGCTGCTGTTGGGTTATCTCGCTACCCCGGATGCACAGCACGTGATGATGGAGGAAGGCCTCGTGCAATGAGGCAAACGTCTCATCGTCGATCTGCGTGAAATCGACACCGGTGACGACGACGCCCGCAGGTACGCCAGCCTGCTCGAATGAGACCGCCATCTTTGCCCCCTGGTCGAAATGCGCGCCGAGGCGCCCGCTTCAGACTAGAAGCAAGCTGGCAATCCGAGAAGTTCGGCGTTCCGTGCGCGCATGGCCCGCTGATCGCCGAACTGTGTCGCGAGCGCCGTGACGCGACGGTGCCAACGATGAAGCGGACGGTCGGCGTAGTAGCCCTCGCCGCCGTGGAGCTGATGCGCGTGCGCGGTCACCGTGGGCAGCAGGCGATTGGCGGCGTGCTTGAGCGTGGCTACGGCCAGTGCGTCGGGACGGCCGGTGTTGTCGCCGATACTCGCGAGCGCATCGGCGAGCAGCAGCCCGACGGCATCGCACGCGACGGTCATGTCGGCCACGCGATGAGCGACGACCTGCCGTCGGGCCAGGGGCTCGCCGAACTGCACTCGGGTGCTCACCCACGACATGGCGGCACGCCGTGCGGCATCCGCGGCACCGATCATCTCAGCGACCGCAACGATGGTCGCGCAATCGAGGGCAGCATCGATCGCGGTGGTGGCATCACGTGACGGACCGACCACACGCTCGTCGCCTACCTGCACTGCGTTGAACTCGATCCGAGCCGCACAGTCGTCGTCGATGGTGGGCAATGGCGTAATGCCGAGCCCCGGCGCTTGCGCATCGACGGCGTACACGCGCAGCCCGCGCTCGCGCCCGGCGAACGGCCGGCTGCGCACCACGGTGAGCAGCAACGACGCGTCGCTGCCGTGCGGCACGTGGCGCACCTCACCGCTGAGCACCCAACTACGCCCCGATGGGCTTGCGAGCAACGACTCGTCGAGCGGGTTGCGCGAGCTCGCGACCGCAGTGACCAATGCGTCGAACGACGCGTCAGCATCGATGTCGAGCGCGTCGAGCACTAAGGCGCACGACGCGGCGGTGAGCAGCTTGGAAGATTCGCCGCGCGCCCCGGTCGCGCGGGCCTGCGCGACCAGGTCGTGGAGGTTGACTCGTTCGCGAGTCATCGGGCGGCCTCGCGTGCGAAGGCTGCTCGCGCAATGGAGTCACGCTGCAACTCGTTCGCGCCCACGCTGATGGTGGGATGAATCCGTTCGAGGTACTCCCATGCGATGCGCCCGCCGAGCGGCACAACGGGCGCGGCCTCGCTGATGACCGGAGTCCACGTGAGGGCTTCGGTGCCGATGAGCTCGAGTGCTTCACGGGCGATTCGCTGCAGCAGCTCCGTGGCCCACACCTTTGATGCAGCGGCTTCGGCATTGACGTTTTCGCCCGCGTCCTGCATCTCGAGTACGCGTTCGGCGAGCCGCAAGCCGATCGCGAGATCTGTGTGCAGGCTCACGATCATGTCGACCGCGTCGCGTTGCAGTGAGAGGTCGGTCAGCGACGAGGCCCATGCGGCGAGCCGTTCGACGTGCCTCGTGGACCAACCGAGCCACGCGAGCCCTGACCGTTCGTCGACGAGCGCCGTGGTCATCTGCGCCCAGCCGCGTCCGACTTCGCCGAGCACTGCGCCGGGGCTCACGGCGACGTCGTCGAAGCGGATCTCGCTGAGCGTCCACCCGTTGAGCGTGGGTCGGCGTCGAACCGTGACACCAGCAGCGTCAAGGGGCACGAGGAACATGGTGAACGCATCGCGCGTCGCCGCGTCGAAGTCGGTACGGGCGATGGTTATGCACCACTGAGACTTGTGGGCACCGGTCACGAGCGCCTTCTCGCCGCTCAGCACGAAGCCGCCCGCGTCGTCGGGCACCGCGAGCATCTCGATGGCCGTGAGATCGGACCCAGCCCCCGGCTCGGTGTAGGCGATGCAGGCCAACAGTTCGCCGCGCAGCATCGGTGGCAGGAACGTGCCTTGTTGCTCCGGGGTGCCGTACGCGAGCAGTGGCGCCGCGCACAGCACCATTGCCGTGTCGATCGATGGTGCGTCGTGATATGCCGCTTCGTACGTATAGATCGCGCGGTAGCTGGGCGGGCGGCCGCCGCCACCGTGCGACTCGGGTGCAGACACGGCGAGGAGGCCACGTTCGCCTGCTCGACGCTGGTGTGCGAGCTCGAAATCGAGCGTGCAACCGGTGAGATCGCGAGGATCGGCGTGAGCGACGGCGTTACGCATCTCCGCTGCGAGGAATGAGCGCACGTCATTTCGGAACGCTCGTTGCGCGTCGTCGAGGCGCAACTCGAGCAATCTCGGGCCGGGTGGGTTGACGACAGATCTGCTCACGCTCATGGCCTCCGGCGGCGCACCCTACCGTGAGCAGTCGAGGCCAGAGTCATCAAGCTTGCGCGGGCCCCGCGTGGCCCTCGACCTCGGTCGCGCGTCCGGCGGGTAGCGCCGCCTGGACCGGTACCGGCTCGTGGTGCATCGGGATGTCGACGGGTATGTGGCTGTTGCCCTTGAGGTTCACGGCGATCTGGAGCCACACGAGATCGAGGGGCTCGCTGACGAAGCTCTTGCGATAGGACTCGTCGCAGAGGTTGAGCCGGCCGTCGGGGAGTTGTTCGATGTAGGACATGTCGATCCACCCGTCGCGCAGGGGACCGCTGCGGTTGACGACATCACCGGGCAGTACGTCTTGCGCGCGGATCTGCACGATGTGCACCTGAATGCGTTGACGGTCACGTTGGGACATCGAAGCTCCTCCCGCCTCATCATCGGACGGATGTAGCCCGAGTTGAGTGCCGAACAACCAGGGCGACGGCGGCACGACGAGCGCGGACGAGCATCGGGTCTATGGTCGGGTCCCATGGCTGCACATCCGGACGCGCCCGATGATCGGGTACTCGACGACCCGGCGCTCGATGACCCCGTTGCGTTCTTCGGTTCCATAGCGAATGGTCCGTGGGCCGATCCAGGCGATGCGGGTAACCGGCTGGCCCGGGCCATCGTCCGGCTCACGAATCGAGCACTCGATGTCGACGCCCCGCAGGCCGAGATCGAGCAGCTGGCGGGAGAACTCGAGGCCATGACCGCGACGATCGCCGAGCGTCGAGCGACGCGCTATCGCCCCCAGGACCTTCCGGTCGGTCACAAGGTGCGGCCCAACGCCACGGGCAAGCACCCGTTGGCTGGGCCGGTCAACCCGACCGCGCCACCCATCGTGCTCCGACACGAAGCTGACCGCGCCTACGGCGACGTCACCTACGATCTGCGCTTCGAGGGACTACCCGGCTTGGTGCAAGGGGGCTTCATCGCAGCGGCGTTCGACCTCATCCTCGGTCAGGCCGTGGCGCTGTCGGGTACCGGTGGCATGACCGGGTCGTTGTCGGTTCGCTACGTCTCGCCGACGCCGCTTTACGAGCCGCTGCAATACGCGTCCTGGTTCGACCGCGTCGAGGGCCGCAAGACCTTTGCCAAGGGTGCGCTCACCGTTGCCGAGACGGGACGGTTGTGTGCCGAGGCCGAAGCGGTGTTCATCGCACCTCGAACCGGCCCGCCTGCCGTTGAATGATCTTTATGGTCGCCCCGCGGCGGCCGATAGACGAAGCCGATAGACGAACAGGTGCGGAGACGCTCATGACCATGCAGCTCGGCAAGGCAGGCATCGACCTCGGCATCGTCGTGCGCGATGTCGAAGCGATGGTCGCGTTCTATCGCGACACACTCGGTCTTTACTACGAAGGCGCGAACCCCGTCCCCGGCGGCGGCGAGATGCATCGGCTCTGGGCGGCCGAGACCATGGTCAAGCTCGTGGCACCCGACCCGGCACCCGCTGCGGGGAATCCGCCGGGCGGTCTCAGGGCGGCATCCGGCATGCGGTATTTCACGTTCACGGTCACCAACCTCGATGAGGTGTTCGACGCATGCAGCGCGGCCGGCGCCGCGGTCGTGCTCACCCCGTTCGCGGTTGCACCGTCGGTCCGCATCGCGATGGTCGAGGACCCCGACGGCAACCACGTCGAGTTCCTCGAGCGATCCTGAGATCGCTCGGCTGAGCTCAGCCAGCGTGCCGTGCCCTGGCGCTCCGGCGCACCAGTGACGAGAAGCAGAGCATCACTACCGCCGCACCGATGCCCACCGCGTAAGGGGTGAGGAAGTCACTCGACTCGTGCGGTTTGGCATCGCCGAGCAGCATGAACGCGAGTTGGATGCCTACTACCGTGCCGAGGCTCGCGGACATCTGAAGCATGCCGCTGGCGAGTCCCAGTTCGCTGGTGCGGACCGCGCCCGTGAGCGACGACATGTACGGCGGGGTGACGACGCCGAGGCCGATGCCTGACAAAATCAGGCCGATTACGATGATGGCGATCGACGTTGTGTGCGCACCCACCACGAAGGCGACCGCGCCCGCGATCAGTGGGAACGCGCCGGTCATCGCGGCAGGGCGGTTGCCCACGCGCGCGGTGAACGTGCCGGCGAACGGCGACGTGAGGCTGTAGGACAGCGGTCGCATGATGAGTACCGCACTCACCGCAGCTTCGCTGTAGCCGAAACCGTCGCGCAAGAGGATTGGCGTGATCACGAACGCGCCCATGTACGTGACATGGCCGGCGAAGTACCCGAACAACGGCCCGGCGAAGTTCGGCTCGGAGAAGTAGGCGAGCGGCGCGAGCGGGAACTCGATTCGCCGCTCGATGGTGACGAAAAGCCAGATGCCGAGTGGGCCGCAGGCGAGGACGCCGAGCACCAACGGATCTCCGAAACCCCGACTACCGCCGAGCGTGAGCCCGAGCGCGACGCCGAGCGTGGCGATGGCAAGCGCGGCCGCGCCCGCGTAGTCGATCGGTTCGGACATCCCCGGCTTCGTGGAGCGCACCACGAACACCGCGACCAAGGTGGCTGCCACGGAGATTGCGCCGTAGATCCAGAACACGGCACGCCAGCCGAGCGCGTCGACCATGAGGCCCCCGACCGCGAGACCGATGGCCGGTGCGCCCACGCCGAACAGGTTGAACCAGCCGAGGGCCTTCGGTCGCTCCTCGAGGGTGAATGCGTCGAGCACTATGGCTATTCCGTTCGGCGTCGCGGCCGACGCGCCGACGCCCGCCAAGGCGCGCAACGCGATGAGCGAACCCGCATTGGGTGCCATGGCACAACCGAGCGAGGCAACGGTGAACAAGACCATGCCGATGAGGAAGAACTTGCGGCGTCCGTAGATGTCGCCGATCTTGCCGAAGATCGGATTGCCGACGCCGAGGGCCAGGAAAGGCCCGGTGATGACCCACGCGAGCGAGTTGGTGGACGTGTCCAGGTCGTCGGCGACGGTCTTGAGCGACGCGCTGATCACCGTGGTGATCGTGCCGTAGGTGAAGAGCCCGAAGAGCACGGTGAACAATGCGACCCAGCGGTACGCAGAATGCTCCGGCTTGTCCACGGGTCGTCAGACTACGGTTTCGCACCATGTTCCAACTGCGATTCGACCTCCGGGTGCCGCCGATGGCGAACGTGACCCACGCAGACCAGTACCGCACGATGCTCGAGATGGTGCGGTGGGCCGACACCCGTGGCTTCGCCGGCACCGTCGTGTCCGAACACCACGGTACGCCTGACGGGTTCATGTGCTCACCGCTGATTGTGGCCTCGGCGATCCTCGGTTCGACCCGCAACCTCACGTGCATGATCTCCGCGTTGCTCGTACCGCTGCACGATCCGCTTCGACTTGCCGAGGACATCGCGTCCATCGACAACCTCGCCCCGGGACGCCTCATCGTGGTCGCCGCGCTCGGCTATCGCGAGAGCGAGTTCGAGATGTTCGCCAAAGCACGGCCGAAACGCGCCCGGTTGCTCGAGGACGCCGTGCACGTGATGCAAACGGCCTGGAGGGGCGAGCCGTTTGAATGGGACGGACGGGCATGCTGGATCACGCCCAGGCCCACGACCACGCCCCATCCACACTTGTGGATCGGCGGATCGGTCGAGAAGTCGGCGCGTCGCGCCGCTCGCCTCGGGTTGCCGTTCCAGCCGATGGTGTATGACCCCGCGCTCACCGATGCGTACTACGACGAAGCGAGGACCGTCGGGTTCGACACGCCATTTGCCGCCATGAGCAATGGCCCGGGCCTGGTCATCGTGAGCGAGGACCCCGAGGCGGTGTGGGCACGAATCGGTCCGAACCTGCTGTTCGACGCCGAGCAGTATGCGAACTGGCAATACGCCGATCAGCGATCGGATTGGGCCGTCGAGGCCTCCACCGTCGCCGAACTGCGCGCCGCGGGCCAGCACGCAATCGTCACCCCCGACGAATGCATCGAGCTCGCGCGTCGCGATGGCGCCGTGCTCCTTCACCCGATCTGCGGTGGTATCGACCCCGAGATTGGCTGGGAGTCACTCGAGTTGGTGCACAACAAGGTGATGCCGGCCTTGGCCGCATCCTGATTGCCGGGCGCGGTGTTCGCGCTCTATCACGTGGTCGGAAACCCCACGATGATCACGGTGCGGTACCTCGTGCCGCTGTTCGTCGTCGGCGTCGTCTTCGGGGTTGGCGCCCACCGAACGGGGCGTATGGCCAGGTTTCAGGTGGCCCACGCGGCCATGAGCGCGATGGCGTTCGGCGCACTGCTCGTCAGTCTCTGATCGGCCACGGATTTGCGCCTCGACCTGGCTCTGCCTGCGCACGGAGATGGCCAGCGGGATAGGTTGCGCGGCGCCGGTCAACGGCCGTCCGCCGGGTCGCCGAGCGGTCGCACAAGGAGGAACTCGATGCCCGACGCGCTCGTCGAAGTCGACGGCCACGTGATGATCGTCACGATGAACCGTCCGAAGCGCAAGAACGCCATGACCCTGAAGATGTTCGCCCGCATGGCCGATGCGTGGCGTCAGGCCTCGACCGACGACAACATCCGGGCCATCATCCTCACCGGCGCCGAGGGAAACTTTTCCTCGGGCATGGATCTGCGGGCCATGGCCGGTGACGTTGACGAGACCGACGACTACGACATCGAGACCCGCATGAAGGCGGGCGACAACGGCTTCATCTACGACGGTCTGCTCAAGACCTACCGTCCGACCAAGCCAGTGATCGCCGCCGTCGAAGGTGTGGCCATCGCCGGCGGTACCGAAATCCTGCAGGGCACCGACATCCGCGTGGCTGCCGCGGGGGCACGCTTCGGCGTGAGCGAGGCTCGTTGGTCGCTCTATCCAATGGGTGGCTCGGCGGTGCGGCTGGCGCGCCAGATCCCGTACGCCGTTGCGGCCGACATCTTGCTCACCGGCAAGCATGTGAGCGGTCAGGAGGCAAAGGACATCGGCCTCGTGGGCACTGTGGTGCCCGACGGCCAAGCGCTCGCGAAGGCGCGCGAGATCGCCGAGGTCATCGCAGGAAACGGTCCGCTCGCCGTCGAGGCGATCCTCAAAACCCTGCACGACACCATCGGCATGAGCGAAGAGGAAGCGTTCGCGTACGAGCAGCCGTACGGCCAAGCCGTGTTCCAATCCGCCGACGCCAAAGAGGGCCCCAAGGCCTTCGCCGAGAAGCGCACGCCGAACTTCCAACGCAAGTAGCACGCCCCGACCACACCCCGGGCCGTCAGACGATGACGGTGCGGAGCACTTCGCCGTTCTTCATCGCCGTGAACGCATCGTTGATCTCGTCGAGCGAGAGACGGCGCGACACCATCGAGCCGAGATCGAGCCGCCCGGTTTCGATGAGCTGGATGAAGCGGGGGAAGTCGCGCGTGGTGCGCGACGAGCCGTAGTAGCTGCCCTTGATCGACTTGTCCTGGATGATCAGCGGCAGGATCGGCACGGCCACCGTGGTGCTCCAATGCGGTACGCCCACGAGCACCGTGGTGCCGCCCTTGCGGGTCATGCTGATGGCTTGCACGATGAGGTCGTGCGCGCCGACTGCTTCGAATGCGTAGTCGACGCCGCGCCCACCGGTGAGCGCGAGCACTTGCTGCACCGGGTCGCCGTCGGTGGGATCGATGGTGTTGGTTGCGCCGAAGTGGCCGGCTGACGAACGCTTGAACTCGACCGGGTCGATGGCGATGATCTGCGAGGCGCCGGCGATGCGCGCCCCCTGGATGACCGAGGTGCCGACGCCGCCACAGCCGATGACCGCGACGGTGGCGCCGAAGTGCACGGCCGCGGTGTTGAGCGCCGCCCCGAGGCCCGTGGTGATGCCGCAGCCGATGAGCGACAACTGATCGGCCGGCAGATCGGTCTGCACAGGGATGCACGACGCCTCGTGCACCGCGATCGAATCGCTGAAGGTCCCCAGCCCGGAAAGCGCGCCGGTAGTGGAGCCATCGGCCCGCACGGCGCGTTGCACAGCGGTAACACCGCTACCCATCTCGCACAGGTGCGTCTCCTGGCGCAGACAGTGCCAGCAGGCCCCGCACACGGGCGTGAGCGACAGGATGACTCGATCGCCGACCTTGCACCGCGTGACCTCGCTGCCGGTCCACTCGACGGTGCCGGCACCCTCGTGGCCGAGGATGCACGGTGCGCCGACGGGCAACTTGCCATCGATGACCGATAGGTCGCTGTGGCACACGCCGCTGGCCTCGATGCGGACCACGACGTCACGCGCGCCGGGCGGAGTGGAGGTGACGTCCTCGACCGAGAGGTCGAGGTCTTGGCCGACGAAGATGGCTGCGCGCATCAGAGTGCCTTTCGGGCGATGGAAACGAGCTAGGACCAGCGCGCCGCGGCCGGGCGGCCGCGACGTGTTTCTGCTTCCTCGAACCATTCGAGCACATGGGCCCGAGCGCGTGCCTCGAGGTCGCGCTCGACAGGCTCGGCAGCCTGGCGGCGCTTGCGTTCACCGATGTTGGCCACGAGGGTGTCGCGCTTGTCGTCGGTCATCGTGGACCGCTCCGGCCACGAACGGACGCTCGTGGTGAAGCTGTCGCCACTGAAGTCGAAGATGCGATAGCCGGGACCGCCGGCGCCCATGAACGTTGACGGCGTCGCGTGGACGGGGATGTCGTCGAGCTGCACGTTGTGTTCGCCGTGCACGTGACCGGCCGCCATGCCGCGCACGCCGTGCCGTTCGTGCAGCACCCCGATGTCTTCGGCGAGAAAGGGCGCTTCGGGTCCGTACGGACCCATGAGGTTCAGCGGTGGGTGATGCATCCACACGAAGACGTTCTCGTTGGCGCGCGCCGCGAGCTGTTGGTCGAGGCGCGCGATCTGCGCAGCGCCGAGCTCGCCCCATTCGGTATTGCCGGTACGGGCAAACGCGAACGTCCAGCCGTGCGTCTCGTGCATGGTGCCGAGCTCGACGACGCCGCCCGGCAGGTGTGCGTCGAAGTTGTCGATGAGGTCGTGATTGCCCGGGATCGCGAGCACCGGCAGAACGAGGTCGTTCAGCATGCCGTTGAGCTTGCGGTAGGCCGCCGGGTGACCACGATCGGCGAGATCGCCGGTGGCCACCACGAGATCGGGCCGTACATCGAGCGCATCGATGTCGGCGAGCACGAACGCCAGCGAGTCGGCGGGGTCGTGCAGCGTGACGCCACCGAACCACTCGATGACCGCGAGGTCATGGGGGTCGGCTTTCACATGGGTATCGGTGATCTGGACCACTCGCATGGCATCCCCCGGACCTCGCCCTGGCTACTCGGCGCGAGCGCCGGCAACTCTCGAAGAGCGTAGGTCGACCACGACGCCGACTGCTCAGAACGGCTTCTTGGTGAAGCCGCCGTCGACCAGCAACGTCTGGCCGGTGATGAAGCCGGCCTCCTCGGAGCACAGGAACAGGCATGCGTTGGCCAGGTCGGCCATGCGTCCCTGGCGACGGATCATCTGTCCGTTGATCAACATGGGCCCGATCGCGGCGCGCGACGGGTCGTTCAACCAGACCATGGCGGATTCGGAGTCGACGAGGCCCGGAGCGATGCCGTTCACCCGTATGCCATCGGACGCAAACTCCTCGGCGAGACCCACGGTGAGCGAGTTAAGTGCGAGCTTCGAGACGGCATATGCACTGCCGTTGCCATAGGCGGCCATCGACGACATGTTGATGATGGCACCGCCGCCGCGAGCAGCGATTGCCGGCCGGCAGGCGACGGCACACGTCAATGCGCCGAGCACGTTGACGTCGAGCACGTTGCGCCACGCAGGGAGTGCCTCGGTTGTGAACGCCAGTTGAGCATGCTCGAGGTGGATGCCTGCGTTGTTGATGAGGATGTCGATGCCGCCGAGCGTGGCGACGGTTGCGGCGACCATGTCGGCGACCTCGCTCGCATCGGTGACGTTCATCTCGATCGCAAGTGCGCGATGACCATCGGCGGCCAGTTCCTTGACAACGCGATCGGCCGCGCCAAGGTCGACGTCGGCGATCACGATAGCGGCGCCCTCGGCGGCGAAACGGTGGGCGTACGTGCGGCCGATGCCGGCACCACCGCCGGTGACCGCGACGACCTTGCCCGCGAAGCGCGGCGTGCTCAACGCACCGACCGGATCACGACGCGCTCAGTTCGACCCACACGTTGCGATCCCAGTCTCGCCATGCCTGCATGATCGATGTGCTCCACTCGCTCTGCGCCTGCGTCATGTACTCGGGGTTGGTGACGAGGTCGCCGTTCTCGACCTCGTAGATGGCGAGGTATCGGTGCGGAACCGTGAAGTGTTTGAAGCGCCGGGCCGAGTAGAAGCCTTTGGTGGCCTGCTTTTCGGGGACGTGCTCGTCGTCGTACCAACGGTTGAATTCGTCCTCGCGCTCGGGGTCGATGTCGACCTGCACGATCAGCATTGCGGTTGCAGCCATGACGCGGATCGTAGCCTCGCGAACGGAGCGGTACGGTCGGGACCTGCTACCGACGGTTTTGGGAAGTGCGCATGGCCGAGAAGGAGAACAACGGCATGGAGATCAGCGGCACGTGGGAAGAAGTGCTCGGGCTGGTGTGGGACGAAGTCACCCCCGATCGTGTGGTCGCGCACCTCGACATCGCGAAACGCCATCATCAGCCGTACGGCATCGTGCACGGCGGTGCATGGGCATCGATCGTGGAATCGGTGGCGAGTCACGGCGCAGCCCATGCCGTCATGGGCAAAGAAGGGATCGCAGGCGTCGTCGGTACGTCGAACCTGACCGACTTCTTGCGCAGCCACCGCGAGGGACGCGTCGAAGCGGTCGGACGTCCGATATTCGTTGGGCGCACCCAACAGCTGTGGACCGTCGAGATCTCACGGGCGAGCGACGGCAAGCTCGTCAGCCGCGGCCAGGTGCGCTTCCAGAACCTTCAGGTGCTGCCGGCCGACCGCTGAGTCAGCTACGCGGCAGACCAGGAGCGGTGCTCAGTCGGGCGGCGGCGTGATGTTGCGGCTCAGCCGGTCGGATCCCGCGTCGAACCCGGGGAACTGCTGCTGCACGCTGTCGTGCTTGCGGGCCACCAGCTCGTAGATGAGCTCTTCGGCCTCGGCCCAATTGTGCGCCCGTGGACCCGCCAGGTGACGGTTGTACGGCTGGTCGAAGACGATGACGTCGTTGCCGTACTCGCGCAGTGCGATCACGTTGTGCGGTCCGTCGTCGATGTACGCGTCGGCTTCGACCTCGGGTTTGGCACCGAGGAAGCACAGGTCGCGATAAGGGATGCGTGCGAAGTCGAGCCACTCGACGGTGTCGGTGATCGCCGCAGCGTGACTCCAGTGCACGTACAGACGGTGCGTGATGATACGGATCCAGATGCCCGCGTCCGACAACCGCCACAAGGCCTCGGCTGCGCCGTCGATCACCGGGAGGTCGCGAAGGATGCGTCGCTCGAGCACCGCGACGCGATGGATGCGCTCGTAGTCGCCCTCGACCAAGCCCCACTCGTGGAAGTCCCACGAACGCTCGAGCGGAAGGCTCTCGATGGGCACGCCGAGATAGTCGGCCGCGACCTCGCGGAACGAGCTGGTGTAATCGCCGCAGACGCCATCGAGGTCGACGCCGAAGATGAATTGCTCGGTCTCTGCCACGTAGTCGTCGACTCAGCCCGCAGTGATGCCGTTGTCGACGGAGTGGATCGAACCGTGCACGCTGCGCGCCTCGTCGGACGCAAGGTACGCAAACATCGAGGCGATGTCTTCGGCTTCGGCCATGCTGCGAAAGCCCGTGTATCGGGCCATGAGCTCGAAATCGACATCGGCCGGAATGTGGAAGTTCTGCGCGAGTGACGTGTTCACGCCGCCGGGTGCGATCGCGTTCACGCGCAACTTGGTCTTGATGTACTCCATGGCGAGCGCGCGCGTGAGCTGGATGACCGCGCCCTTCGTGACGCAGTACGGCACGGTGTATGCCTGGCCCATGAAACCGGCGTTCGAGGCGATGTTCACGATGTTGCCAGTGGTCTCGAGCAGGTGGGGGATAGCGGCTTGCGCCATCCAGAAGCACCCCGACACGTTGACGCCGATCATGCGGTCCCAGTGCTCCTGGGTTACGTCGACGACGTTGTCGGCCCGCGCGATGCCGGCGATGTTGCCGAGCACGTCGAGGCGTCCGAACGCGGCGACACAGTCGGCCACTGCAGCCTGGCATTCGGCGCGCTGCGAGACATCGACGATCTTGGTGGTGACTGCGGGGCCGCCGGAGGCCGTGGCCAGCGCCGCAGTTTCGTCGAGGCCGGGACCGTTCACGTCGACTGCGAAGACCTGCGCGCCCTCGGACACGAGGCGCACGGTGGTAGCGCGTCCGATTCCTGATGCCGCTCCGGTGAGCAGCGCTACCTTGCCGTCGAACCGTGCCATGACTGCCTCGCTCTCGTACCCGGCACACGCGTGTCGGACGAGCGCGGACGTTAGCCGCCGGTACGCTCGGGCGATGGCTGATCAGGAACGTGTCGACCCGCTTGTGGTCGATTGCGCAGTGCGGAACCTCACGGCGCAGTACTGCGATGCAGTCGCCCGCAACGACGGCGACCTGTTCGTCTCGCTCTGGACCTCCGGCGCCGACTGGGTTGCCGCGGGCCACGTCACGTCGGGGCGCGATCGCATCGCCCGGGTGTTCGCCAAGCTGCGGGGCGGCTATGTGCTGTGCACCCAGGAGCTGATGTCGGGCTATGTCGTCCCGTTCCATTCCGTCGACGGTCCCGCGGCCCACGCCCGATGGCAGATCCGTGAGCTGCAGTGGAAGGCCGACGCGCCCGTCAGCTGCGTGCTCGGCGTCTACAGCGACCACCTGGTGGTGGAGGACAGCTCGTGGCGGTTCGCCCGGCGCCAGTTCGACATCCTCTACCGCGGTCCGATCGACCTCACCGGCCACGTCACGCCGATGCCCACGATCACGCTGACCACGTAAGCTCCGGTCGACTCGCCGTACGGCGAGGAACGAGGGGGGATGGTCATGGGTCGGTTCGATGGCAAGGTCGCGATCGTCACGGGAGCCGCACGTGGCCAAGGCGAGGCCGAGGCGCGCCTGTTGGCGAGCGAAGGCGCCAAGGTCGTTCTGGGCGACGTGCTCGACGACCTGGGCGAGGCAGTGGCGAAGGACATCGGCGATGCCGCGACCTATGTGCACCTCGACATCTCGAACGAGGAGCAATGGCGCAACGCCATTGCCATCGCGCAGTCGATGGGGCAGTACCGCGTGCTCATCAACAACGCCGCGATCATCCGCCCGGCGGCCATCGAGGACACCTCCACCGCGGACTACCTCTCGGTGATCATGGTCAACCAGGTGGGTACGTTCATCGGCATGCGCGAATCGATCGCGCCCATGCGGGCCAATGGCGGCGGCGCAATCGTGAACATCTCATCGGTCGACGGCATGAAGGGCTGTAACGGCCTGGTGTCGTACAACTCTTCGAAGTGGGCGGTGCGCGGCATGACCAAGACCGCGGCGCTCGAGCTCGGCCAGCACAACATCCGGGTCAACAGCATCCACCCCGGCGGCGTGAACACGCCCATGGGCAACCCCATGGGCGACGACAGCATGGTCAACATGGCTTTCACGCACCAGGCGCTCCCGCGCATCGGCGCGCCGAGTGAGATCGCCGCGGCCGCGCTGTTCCTCGCGAGCGACGACGCGTCGTACATCACCGGGGCGGAGCTTGCGGTCGACGGCGGTTGGATGGCGGGCCGCATCGTGCCGGAGCTTCCGGGCAGCGGCTTGTCCATCGCAGGCGTCGGCTACAACGCATGATCCGGCGCGTGATACAACGCGTGGTGTGACGACATTCCCCCATGAAGAAGCGGTCGAGCTCGTCGGCGCGTTGCGTGAGCTCATTGCGACGGTGCGCGTCGTAGACGCGCCGATCGAGGTCCTCTCCGCGGCCCGCCGGCTGATCGACGACGCACGCGCCGTACTCGATCCACATCGTTACGTCGGTCAGGTCGCGCAGGGCGCGCTCGAGGGGGAAGGAATTGGGCTGCGGACGCCGTTCGTCGGTACGCCGAACGAGTTCTTTCCGTACTCACCGATCGTCGGTCCGCTGAACCCGGTGGCCCCACCGGTGCGCATGTGGGCCGACGACGCGCTCCGGGTGCACGGTGCGGTCACCCTCGAAGCGCCATACAACGGCCCGCCGGGGCTCGTACACGGCGGCGTGCTAGCACTCATCTTCGACGAGTTGCTCGGCGCGTGTGCGGTCGTGAACCAGTGCCCAGGGTTCACTGGCACGCTCACGGTGAAGTACCTGCGGGGCACGCCGATTCGTACGCCCTTGACCATGGAGGCATGGATCGACCGCGTCGACGGTCGCAAGACATTTGTGTCGGGGGAGCTCCGAAACGGCGCCATCGTCACGGCCACTGCGACAGGCATCTTCATCTCGGTGGATCACCAGATCGTGAAGCAGTAGTGCCCAGGATCGAACACACGTTTATTCTCTTGCACGACATCAGGGGATCGCGCTATCGAGCGCATCGGATGACGAACCCGTAGATCAGGCAGACTCGCCGCATGCACTACGACCTTCGACTTCGGCCCGCTCAGCCGTCCACCCCGGCGGCTGACGCGTTCGTCATTCATCGTGCCGAGGTGCGCGACGGGCTGTCGCTCGCCTACGTCCGCGAGGGCATCGGCGGCTACCCCTTGCTGCTCGTGCACGGCTATCCCGAGACGAAGCGCATCTGGTGGCGCAACATCGAGCCGCTCGTCGCGGCGGGCTACGAGGTCATCGTGCCCGACCTGCGCGGCTTCGGCGACAGCGACCTGTCGATCAAGGATGAATACGACATCGTTGCGTACAGCCGCGACCTGTATGCGCTCGTGCACGACGTGTGCGGTCACGCGCACGTCGGCGTGGTCGGTGGCGACGTCGGGGGAGCGGTGCTCGTCGACTTCGTCAACCGGTACCCGGGCTACGCGGACAAGCTCGTGTTCTTCAACACTGTTCCGCCGATGCTCATCGAGGAGTACGTTGCGGCGGGCATCGATCTTGCGAACATCCGAGCGATCAACAACGGGCCCACGAGCGACTACCGCTACCTGCAAGGCGCCACACCCGACGCGCTCGCCGCGGAGCTCGACACGGAGGCCAAGCGCCGCCGCTACATCGGTGGCATGTACGGACATCGATTGTGGGGTTCACCGGGTGGCTTCACGGACACCGATGTCGACTTCATGACCGAGCCGTTCGCCGACGAAGCGCACCTGCGCGCGTCGTGGGCGGTGTACCAGCTCGCACATGGTCGTCCGATGAGCGAGCCGCCGCTGATGGGCCGCGCCGTGGAGCTGCCCACCCTCA
>Ga0114966_10000132_pt1 | contig 68989 bp, 37 predicted proteins | sample M_130207_XF_Meta_FD_87029 | JGI IMG/M metagenome (GOLD analysis project Ga0114966, IMG submission 87029) | Freshwater microbial communities from Lake Montjoie, Canada to study carbon cycling - M_130207_XF_MetaG | ecosystem: Environmental > Aquatic > Freshwater > Lake | place: Lake Montjoie...
ATCAGATCCCCAAGCAGCAGTAACACCAGCAGGCAAACCTGTTGCGGCTCCTATTCCTGTTGCTCCGGTAGTAGCGTGAGTTATATTAGTTAAAACGGTACTTATACAAAGTGTAGGTGTAGTTGATGCTGCTGCTGCTGTAGGGATAGCACTTATAGAAATAACTATATCGTCAGTACTTGCAAGGCAAGGAGAATTGGATATGGTCCAACGTAAAGTGGCTGTACCGGGAATGTTTAAACCTGTTATACCTGAGCTTGGAGAATTTGCTGTTGTTATGGTGGCTATTCCTGAAACAAGAGACCAGGAGCCTGTCCCTACTGAAGCTATGTTTGCAGCTAAGGTAGCTGTACTAATATTACAATCCGTTATATCAGCACCTGCATTGGCTGCTGTAGGGTTATCGCTTCTGGTGATGGCAACATCATCAGATGTAGCTGTACAGGGCGCATTGGTAATTGTCCAGCGGAATACATTTGTCCCCACAGCTAATCCTGTTATGCCTGAATTTGCTGCACTGGGAGAAGTAATTGTTGCAGTACCGGAAACTAATGTCCATGACCCTGTACCTGCTGTTGGCGTATTGCCTGCAAGCGTAGCTGCAGCAGCACATACTGTTTGATCGACACCTGCATTAGCTATAGTAGTGCTACCATTTCTTGTAATCACTACATCATCAGAAGATGCAACACATGGAGCATTGGATATTGTCCACCTGAAGGTAACAGAACCTGTTATTAAGCCTGTAATCCCTGAAGAAGCAGAGCTTGGTGAAGTGATGGTACCTATTCCAAAAACTTTGGTCCACAATCCTGTGCCTGTGGGAGGGGTATTCCCAGCTAGATTAGTAGAGGAAGCACAAACTGTTTGATCCACATTTGCTGTTGCTATTGAAGGATTATCAGTAACAGAGATTATAACATCATCTGAGGATGCTAAACAAGTCCCATTAGAAATGGTCCATCTAAAAACGTTTGTCCCTAAACCTAAATTTGTTAAACCTGATGAAGAAGAACTAGGAGAAGTAATGGTGCCTTGTCCCGATATCATTGTCCATAACCCAGCACCTACATTTGGATTATTACCCGAAAGTGTTGCACTATATACACCACAAGCATTAACAATATCCGAACCTGCATTAGAAATGGTAGTATTAGCGGTTGCAACATTAAGAGCAAGCGTTCGAGGAGGTCCATTACCGCAAACATTGCAAGGGATAACAGCGAGTTCACCAGAAGTAGCAATATCGGAAAAACGAACAGTAATGGAATTGCTAATATCCCCAGCAGTTTTAATAAAACCATTACCTGAGTAAGTCCATAAATAAGTTGTTCCTGGTTCATTCGTAACTGAATACGTAACACCTGTATTGCCTTGGCATACTGTGCTTAAACCAGAAATAACACTAGACTGCGGCGGAGATTGGGCACTAACAGAACCTGGCAACAGCAGAGCGGCTATCGTCAAAAATATTGAAAAAAGAAAAATGCTGGATGATCTCATAATTCTCCTTTTGATTAATAATTAAAAAAAAACTTTAATTTAATTAAATAACAATGCCAAACAACGTTAAATAAAGACTTTACTCCTTTGACCAAGCTACAAATATAAAAAAACGTTTTTTAAAAAACAAGATATAATTTTTATAAATAAAATATAGAAATAAATTATTCAAAAGTACAAGCGATTTAGGGATAGGAGGGGAGTAGTGTCACAATTATTTAAATCGCTGGATAGCAGTAACAAAGCAGCTTCCTTTCAATCAATTTGGCAATGAAAGGGTTATCTCAACAATGAAATATTACCAATGTAATTCTTTTTTCTATTGTATATATCTATTATTTTAATTCGATAAATATAAACATCCTGTTGCGCTTTTTCTAATCCATAATTAGCAATACCGTCCCAATGTTTATTAATGTCGTCAGAAAAGAAAATTGAGTTCCCCCAGCGGTCAAATATAACAATTTCAAAATAGCTTATAAAAACCCCTTTGGGGATAAAAGTGTCGTTAAAGCCATCATTATTAGGTGAGAATGCGTTTGGAATAAAAAAAGTAACTTCGGGGATAACGACAACTTTTTCATACGCTGTATCAATACAACCAAAATTATTAGAAGTGATTAGCATTACTACGTATGTGCCAGTATCAATGTAAGTATGGGGAGGAGGGACTATATTACTAGAAGAGTCAATACCAATATTAAATGATGGACTAGCATCTCCAAAATTCCAACTCCAAAAAGTGGCGCCAATCGAAGCGTCTGTAAATTCAAAAACAGGATTTATAAATGTCTCTTCTTGTGAAATCAGATTAAAAATTGCACTAGGCTTAGGGTATACCGTTAAATAATTTGAAATAGAGAAATTGCTACTACAGCCGCTATCAGATTTAACAGAGAGTGCTAAGTTAAAATGTTTTGCGTCGGCAAGGGAATCGTTAGAAAAACAATGGCTTGGTTCTATACCAAAAGTTCCGTCGCCATAATCCCATAACCATGAAGCATTAGAGCCTGTAGCAATGGATGATGAATTAATTAAATTAACACAGAATAATTCACAGCCTGCAGTATCATTTGCACTAAAATTAACAGAAGGATTGGGATTTACTGTAATATTTTTTGAAATAGAATCGGAGCACCCAAAATTTGAGTGCACCCATAACGTTGCTATGTAATTCCCGGCATTGGTATAAAGGTGTCCACCAGAAACTACTTGGTTGGTATCTATTGGGCTTCCATCTCCAAAATCCCAAAGCCAAGATTGTAAGGTGTCCGTTGTAAGTATTGATGTTTGGTCATTGAATTGAACAGGGTTCCCATCACAAACATTCTCTGCCAAAAACTGAACCGCAGGATTAGGATGAACCACCGTGAACTTTTTAACAGAGTCTTTACAACCGTTATTAGTTGTAATAGCAAGTTCAACAAAATACGTTCCAGATGCCCCGTAAATATAAACAGGGTTTTGCATTGTATCTAAAAAACTGCCATCTCCAAAATCCCAAGCCCAAGATACATTAGAACCAATTGGAACTGTTGATGAATCGCTAAAAAAAACAGGATGAAACAAACAATTATTTATAAAACTAAAATCAATAATTGGTAAGGGGTAAACAGTAACAGTAGAACTTCCTGTTTGCAATTGATAGCAAATTGTACTACTTGCATCTTGAACACTTACTAACTCATAGAGAAAAACCCCAAAAATGTCAGTAGGGGCAGGGACACTTACTGTATTTCCAATGGTAGTAATTACTGTTTGGTTTTGTCCTCCATTAATTGTGTAAACAAAAGTATAGGGAGCAAGGGACGAAGCTCCAGTAAAAGTAATATAAGGGGATGGAGAATCTTTACAAACGGCTATTGATCCTGATATGCTTGCTGTTGGTAAATTATCAACAATTACTGTTGCGCTTCCATTTTGAGGTTGAGAACAGTTGGTAAAACTAGCGTCTTGGACGCTTACTATTTCATAAACAAATGTCCCGGGGTTATTTGTGGAGGCCAAAACTATTGCTGAATTTCCCGAGCTGGTAACTGTTGGTTGCAATATCCCATTAATGGTATAGGTGAAAGTATACGGTGCTGTAGCAGAGGCCCCAGTGAAGGTAATATTAGGCGAAGGGTCGTTTTTGCATAAAACCGTTGTGCCAGCAATGGTAGCGGTAGGTAAAGGATTAACCTGCACCGAAACGCTACCATTTTGCAACTGAGAGCAACTGGTGGAACTGCCATCGCTTATGTCGATTAAAGAAAAGGTGTAAGTATTCGCTAAATTAGTAGGCACTAATAGATTTATACTGTTTCCAATACTTGTAATTAAAGTTTCGTTTGGCCCGCTGTTAACACTATAAGTAAACGTATAAGGAGGAGTAGCATTGGCGCCTGTAAATGTAATAGTTGGGCTTGAGTCGTTTTTACATACAGAAGTAGTACCTGTTATAGTAGCTATTGGTAGTGGGTTTACAATTATTGTTGCGCTTCCGTTTTGTGATTGAGAACATAAAGTTGAGCTTGCGTCCTTTACATTTATTAATGAGTATAAAAATGTTCCGACAACATTAGTTGGAGCCGGGATACTAATACTATTGCCTGTGATTGTAGTAAGGGTTGGTTGTATAATTCCATTTATAGAATAAGTAAAAGTATATGGTTCCAAACTCGAAGCTCCTGAAAATGTTATATTTGGGGGTGGTGCATTTTTGCAAACAGCTATCGTTCCAACTATGGACGCAGTAGGCAGCGGATTAATAGTTACCGTTGCTATGCTATTTTGTATCTGTGAACATGTGGTTGAGCTGCCATCAGAAACGCTTTCTAAGGAAAAGGCATAGACGCTATCTATAGATGTAGGAATAGAGATGCTTGCCGTATTTCCTCCAGTGGTAGTTATTAGTTGATTTATACCGCCATTAATTGAATAAGAAAAGGAGTATGGAGCAGTGGCATTGCCACCCGTAAAAGTAATGCTTTGGGCATTGGCATCTTTACAAACAGCTATCGTTCCTGAAACGGCCGCAAAAGGTAGCGGGTTTACAACAACGTCAACAGTATCTTTAGAATTACAATTTAAAGCCGTTGTAGTTACGATATAAGTGAATGAACCTGGACTGTTTAAGGTTAAAGTAGGGTTTGAATTTGTAATATCCGTAAGACCAATGCTGGGAGACCAACTATAGGTATAACCATTAGTTGCAACCGCACCAATGCTCCCCAAATTATTGCTAAAACAAACAGTAAGGTCTGCCCCTGCATTTGAAACAGGAATAGGATTTACTGTTACGGTAACACTATCAATTTTTTCACAACCGAATGCTGATGTTGTTAAAGTATATTTTGTGACTGCCGCGTTGGACAGGGACACTGTTGGGTTAGACACTGTTGTGCTATTTAGACCAAAAGCGGGCTCCCATAAATAAGTATAATTACTGTTATTTGCCGCACCAATACTAGCCAAGCCCAAGCTGGTACACGCAACAATATCTTCTCCCGCATTAGAAACAATATCTTGATTTACAATAAGACCAACCACGTTGCTTTCGCATGCCCCCGTCTCCAAAGCGCGATAAAATTGGCTAACAGTTATAATCCCGGTGCTAAAAGGAGTAGCATTAGCCCCAGGTATATTAGTCCAGGGCCCGCCACTTGCAGTAGCTGATTGCCACTGAATGGCACCGGAAAAACCAGTCAATGTTAATACCGATGACCCCGAGCCACAAACTGTATCATCACCTGATGCAACAGGTGGTGGCGCAATATTACAAGGGACAAGAATTACAGGTGTAGAAGCTGGATACATTCCACATCCATCCATAGTAAAAGCGGTACTTCCAGACTGCACTGTTATAATTATAGGCAGACCGCAGGGTAGATCAGGAAACTTAAATACCGCCCAGTCATTATAGGTATTAGCATTATTATTGCAAGCTCCAAAGATTGTTATTGGATTTACACATCCAGGTAAATCGGCAAATGGGACATCTTGTAAATTTCCAATTGGAGAACCCGTTACGGATGAAAGCACACCATTAATTGTTAAACTGACGGTCATAGTTGTAGTATTTGGATCTTCATTATTATGCCAATGCTCCACATACAGTGTGAGTTCACCGGTACAACTAACGCAATATCCTACCTGCACAGAATGAGCATTCCCGTTATAATTTAAAAAAAGAATAAAGAGAAAAAGGAAATATTTGCACAGGTGCTTCATGATTTATGCTAATTGAAGTTTTCGAAATAAGTTCCGCAAATTAAATGGTTCAACAACTGTGTGTTTTTCTTTTGTCTTGATACCCTTCGGCAAAAGCTCAGGGCAGGCTCAAGAAACAAAAAATCAAGAACAAACGATTCCTCCACTCCTGCAAGCCTGCATCGCGTTTGTTAATTCCTCAGGCGCGTTTTCATAAGGATATTTTTTGCAAAAAAAATGAAATCATCTGTTTTTATTAATATATCTGTTTTGGCAAAATTATTTTGAAAGCTTTACTAATTGAAACAAAACAACAAATGCTAAGAAAAAGTTAACAATTTTAATCAAAGATTAAAAAAAAAGAAAAAAGTTGCATGAAGGGTGCCAGAAATTATTTATAAATATAAGAAAAATAAAGAAGAATAAAAAATATGTTTTTATTTAAATTAATGAATTATAAAAAAGTAAAATTAATATGCTCTACTATTTTCGCCTTCCATGTAATTGATAAAAGATTTATTTACTACTTTGTTCCCCCCTGGAGTTGGGTAGTTGCCGGTAAAATACCAATCTCCAGTATTTTGTGGGCAAGCATCGTGTAAACTTTCAATAGATTGATAAATTATTTCTATTTCTGCATTTATTCCATCGGAATGAAGAAGTTCGGCAATTTTTTTTGAAATTTGTTCTGGAGAAAATGGTTTATATATTTCTTTTACAACATTAATAATGTCTTCTTTAGCCATATTTTCTTGGGCTTTGGCTTTTTTGTAAAGCTCATCGAGCAAATTTTCTTTAAAATTATCTTTTAATAATTGAACAGCCGCTTGAAATGCTATAAAATCACCAAGCTTAGCCATATCAATACCATAACAATCGGGATAACGAATTTGAGGGGCAGACGATACCACTACTATTTTTATTGGCCCCAGGCGGTCGATAATTTTTAAAATACTCTGTTTCAGAGTGGTTCCTCGAACAATAGAATCGTCAAGAATTACCAAACTATCTACACCTTCTTTTATTACTCCGTAAGTGGTATCATAAATGTGTGCAACCATTTCGTCGCGCTGGCTGTCGTTGGTTATAAATGTTCGCAACTTTGCATCTTTGATTGCAATTTTATGAACGCGAGGATGTACAGAAAGTATTTCAATTAATTCAGATTCGGTAACGCTACTTCCTTTTTTTAAAATTCTTTCTTTTTTTATTGTATTTAAAAAGCAGTGCAAGCCTTCAATCATTCCACCAAAAGCAACTTCAGCCGTATTAGGAATGTAGGAAAAAACGGTGTTTGTTAAATCATAATTTACTGCTTTTAAAATAGCAGGACAAAGCTGAAACCCCAACCTCTGGCGCTCCTTATAAATAGAGGCGTCACTACCCCTAGAAAAATAGATACGTTCGAAGGAGCATGCTGTTTTTTTTTGTGGGGGAATTATTTCATGTTCACCAAAGCTTCCATCTTTCTTTATTATTAATGAGTGGCCCGGTTTAAGTTCTTTAATTGTACCTATTGGAACATTAAAAACAGTTTGAATTACAGGGCGTTCAGAGGTAACCACCACCACCTCTTCATCCGAATAATAAAATACAGGCCTTATACCGTTGGGGTCGCGCAATACGAATGCGTCCCCATGGCCTAACAAGCCAGCCATTGCGTATCCTCCGTCCCACTTTTTACTCGCATCCCTTAAAATACGCTTGACGTCTAAATGTTCTGCTATAAGTCCTGAAATGGCCTGGTTTTTATGCCCTTCCTTTTTATATTTTTGATAAAGATGTTCGTTTTCTTCATCTAAAAAATGACCAATTTTTTCCATTACTGTAACTGTATCTGCCCGCTCCTTTGGGTGTTGACCTAACTCAACTAATTGGTCGAAAAGCTCATCTACATTCGTTAAATTAAAATTTCCAGCAACAACTAAGTTGCGCGTCATCCAATTATTTTGTCGTAAGAAGGGGTGGCAGTTTTCGATGCCATTGCCCCCAAAAGTTCCATATCTAAGGTGACCTAAAAATAATTCCCCAGTAAATGCAATGTTTTTTTTTAGCCAAGGAGCATCCATTAATTTGTCAGGATTTTTTTTACTCACATCATCAAATTTGCTAATTATTTTACCGAATATTTCTTTAATAGCATTGCTACCTACAGCACGTGTTCTGCTTATATAAATACTCCCTGGGGGAACGTCCAGCTTTATGTTAGCAACCCCCGCGCCATCTTGCCCTCGATTATGCTGTTTTTCCATGAGTAAATACAATTTATTTATCCCATAGAGGGGAGTACCGTATTTTTTAATGAAATAATCTAATGGTTTCAGCAAACGAATCATTGCTATACCACACTCATGCTTTATCTCATCGCTCATAAATAATTTTATTATTAGTAGTTCTGCGAATTTACGTAATTTTTACTTTGGGAATTTTTTTTTAGTGCTATTGTTTGGCTGTATAATAATTATAATTAAATTTATAATATAAGAAATTAACTAATTTTTTTAAGAACTAAAGAGAATTTAAAACAAACACTGCACTTTGAAAATAGAATATCTAAATTTTTATTGCACATAGAGAATTATTTCTTCTTAATATAAAATGACCAAACAAATTTTACAGAAATAAATAAAAAGCATTTAATAGAAAACTGTTATTTAACAAAAAAATAAATAATAAAATTTACGGAAAGACCATACAAAATAGAGTATTGAGAAATAAAAAAACATAAAATGCGAGTGCGAAAAAAAAACGTTGCTAGCTTCATGATAAATCATAAATATTTTATTGCTAGAAGGGTTTTAATATTTTAATTCATTCCGATAATGCCATTTAATAAAAAATTATGAGTATAAAGTTAAGTGTAAACATAAATAAAATTGCTACCTTAAGAAATTCTCGCGGAGGGAATATGCCTGATCTGTTAAAGGTAGCAATGGATTGTGAACGCTATGGCGCACAAGGCATAACAGTTCATCCGCGCCCCGATGAGCGACACATTCGTTATCGGGATATATTGGATTTAAAAGCAATAATAACTACCGAATTTAATATTGAAGGAAATCCCAGAGAGCAAAAGTTTTTGGATTTAGTATTAGACGTTAAACCAACCCAAGTAACTCTTGTACCTGATGAAATTGGACAAGTAACGTCAGACCATGGATGGGATACGATTACTCACAAAAGTTTTTTAACAGATATTGTTGCGCTATTTAATTCTAATGGAATACGTACCTCTATTTTTGTTGACCCAAATTTTAAAATGATTGAAGCTGCGAAAGAAACTGGAACAACCCGAATCGAATTATATACAGAAAATTATGCTAAACATTATACAAACAATAGGCTAGAAGCTATTAATTTGTATATAACTGCTGCCTTAAGGGCAAAAGAAATTGGCTTAGAAATTAATGCTGGTCATGATTTAAATCTAGAGAACCTTGGTTATTTTGCTGAAAACATAGTTGGATTGATGGAGGTATCCATTGGTCATGCATTGATTTCTGATGCCCTTTATTTCGGTTTAGAAAATGCTATCCAGTTATATTTGAGAAAATTAAAACAAAATTAGGCGGCCTGGCTGAAAAAAACAGCCCTGTTAATTAAAATTTTAAAAAAATTGATGCATAATTGTTCTAGACAAATTACAACGTATTCAATAAGCCCTATTTTTAAGGGTGTAATTATTAAAAATTTACCTCCAAAATAATAATGAAATTATTTTACAGAAAATTTGGGCAAGGGCCGAAATTAATTATTTTGCATGGCTTATTTGGCCAAAGCGATAACTGGAACACCCATGCCAAACAATTTGCTGATCATGGTTTTGAGGTTTATACTGTTGACCTACGTAACCATGGTCTTTCTGAACACAGCTCTTTGTGGGATTACCAGACGATGAGTGAGGATATAATGGAGCTGATTAAGTTATGTAATTTACAAAATATTATTTTGCTTGGGCATTCGATGGGAGGCAAGGTAGCAATGCAATTTGCATTGGATCATCAAGAATTATTAGACAAATTAATTGTGGTTGACATTGCTCCCAAATACTATCCAATAAGCAATATCAATATATTACAGGCATTAAATGCAGTAGATTTTAAAATTATAAAAAACAGAAAAGAAGCTGAAAGTACTTTGTCAATGTATATTTCGGAGCCGGAAATAAAACAATTTCTTCTTAAAAATATTTATTGGAATGAAAATGCTGAACTTGCTTGGCGTTTTAATTTAAAAGTTATTACAGAAAAAATTGAAAATATTGGCCAAGAAATATCAAAGGTTAAAAAATATAATAAGCCCGCAGTTTTTATTAGAGGAGAATTATCAAACTATATTTTAAATGAGGATTTCAATTTAATTCAAGAAATTTTCCCGCTCAGTATTATCGAAACAATTCCCAATGCAGGCCATTGGGTGCATGCAGAGCAGCCAAAATATTTTTTTGATTGTATCATAAAACATATTTCTCCACAAAAAAATTAAATCAGAACTGAAAATCAAAAAAACTTAATGGAATGGTGAGGGGTACTGAGTTATTATTAGTTTAACGAGCCCCTTTTAAATAAAGGACTTTGGGTTTAGAAATTATACGGTGCTAATTAAAGCAACAAAGCCAAAAAAGCGGAGTATGTTTTTTTTTACCAACTATTTTGGCGCTATATCTCTAAAAATAAATCAATATAAATAGCCTGGATATTTATTATTTATTAATAGTTATTTTCTTTGTGCTGCTTCCAGAGTCATTTTTTATGTTTAAAAAATATATCCCATTGGCCTCATTTGACAAATCAATATTTATAAAATTTGAAGATTCTAATTCTTTTGAAAAAATTATTTTCCCAACAAGGTTTGAAATAGTATAAATTGAATGCGATGAAAGACTATTGTTTTCAATTGTAAATAGTCCATCAGTAGTAGGGTTAGGGTAAATTAAAAAAGAAGATAAATTAGAGGCTGTTTTTATAGAAGTAGTGCCTGTTACCGAACCATTAAAACTTACGTTATCAATACCAAATGATCCACCGGTTGCTTCAGCGTTCCATCCATAAAAACGAAATGTAACCGAACTCGTACTATTTGTAAAATCTGTCCCACTTAATGTAATGGTACTGCCGGTTTGACCAGTAGTTATTGAATCAATATTCCAGAAAAAAATATTGCCGGTTTGTACGCTTAATATTGTGTTTGCAGGATTGATGGATGCCGACAAATTAGATGCGTAAGCATCTGCACTTGAACAAACAGAATATGTTCTGATACCTGTTCCGGAGCGCTGTGCTTTAAATGTTATGCTTGCTAAAGTCATAGTAAATCCAGGTAAGGGGCTAACAGTTACTTCATAATATTCGGATGTATTTATAGCTCCTGTTAATGAAGAATACACATCATCAAATGGCGTGGTAGGATCTAAAGCCCAGCCGGTAAAAGAAAACCTGGCAGCCGCATTTGGATTTGCAGGTGTTCCTGTAGCCGAAAAACTACCAAATGTAACACCTGTAGCTGTTGGAACAGGTGTTGGGTCAATCAAGCCTGACGTTGTTTTTACACTATCAAAACTATATAAGGCTGTAAAACTTTGTGCTGTTAAAATAGCAGATGAGAATATGGCTCCGGCCATTAAAAAAACAATTTTTTTCATAATAATTAGTTTAAAAAAGTAATAATAGTTAGACTATAAAGTAAATATAATTGAATACAAAGTACCTACTTATTATTATAAGTAGCCATCGTTCTTTGTAATCCCATTGTTGTAAAATCTTGTATAATTTTTATTGCTAATTGAATTCTTACACTTATTTTATCCTCCTCTTCCGCACTCCATTTCCCAAGAACATAATCTACTTGCCTGCCTTTCGAAAAGTCATTGCTTATGCCAAATCTTAATCGTGCATAATTTTCTGTATTAAGTGTTTCTTGAATACTTTTTAATCCATTGTGCCCTCCATCACTTCCTTTTCCCTTTAACCTTAGGGCACATAAGGGCAATGCAAGATCGTCTGTAATCACTAATAAATTATTTAAGTGGATTCTTTCCGCTTGAAGCCAATAATTTACAGCATTCCCACTTAAATTCATATAAGTATTCGGTTTTATTAATACCAATATTTTTCCTTTGAACTTATATTCCGAAATTTCAGCAAGCTTATTTTTAATAAATTTTAAATTATTTTCTTTAGCAATGGCATCCACTACGTTAAAACCAATATTGTGACGAGTATTCGCATACTCGTCACCAATATTTCCTAAGCCAACAATTAGAAATTTGTTCATAAAAAAACATCTAAAAATTAAAAATGGCGTACCACACTATCCGCTAAATGCCATTTTTAAAAAAATGCAATTTTTTATTATTTTTTTGCAGCAGGCGCAGCGGCTTTCGCTCCAGCAGCAGGTGCAGCAGCTTTCGCCCCAGCAGCAGGCGCAGCAGCTTTTGCTCCAGCACCAGTTGCAGCAGCAGCAACTTTAACCTCTTCAACTACAGCACGAGTTATCTCTACTCCAACTACAGTAATATTCGATGCATTCAAAAATGTTAATCCTTCTACCTTAATATCTTCTACGCGTATAGAATGACCTATTTCCATGGAGTCAATCGCAATATTTATTGTGTCGGGCATTTTTTCCACTAAACCTTTAGCTTTCAATGTTTTTAGTTTTTTCACTAACTTGCCCCCAGCTCTTACACCAGGTGATGTTCCAGTTGTTTTTATAGGAATATTCATAACAACTGGTTTTCCAGGAGTAATTTCTAAAAAATCAACATGTAATATTTGATCCTGAATTTTGTGAAATTGAGCTTCTTGCATAATAGCATTATATTTTTTGCCTGCGACATTTAAATCTACAACATTTACATCTGGCGTGTAAATTAAATCTTTAAAGTCCGCAGCTAAAACTGCGAAATGAATTTGTTCTTTACCACCGTAAAGTACACATGGCACTTGCTTAGCATTTCTTAATGCTGTTGCATCTTTTTTCCCTACATTCGCACGTGGCGAACCGCTAATAGATACTGATTTCATTTTTTTATTTGTTTAGTTTTTATTTGATTGGCGCACCATTCAATCAAAATTGTTAATATATATTTGGTGCGAAAAAAATTATAATTTTTACTAATTAGCTAACTATAAAGTTAGAACTTATTGACTCATAACTGTGAACACTATGCAATACTTTAGCGAACAAGCTGGCAACAGAAAGTACTTTTATTTTACTACTTTCTTTTTTTAATGGAATAGTATCTGTAACAATCAATTCTGTAATACCAGATTTTTCGATATTTTCGTATGCATTTCCTGATAATACAGCATGGGTGCAAACAGCTCTAACACTTTTTGCTCCTCTGCTAAGCATAATGTCTGCTGCTTTAGCGAGTGTTCCGCCTGTATCTATTAAATCATCTACCAAAACGACATCTCTACCCTCTACATCTCCAATAAGAGTAATACTATCTACCACATTTGCTTTTGTTCTTTGTTTATAACAAATAACCATTTCAGATTTCAAAAATTTAGCGTAAGCATTAGCCCTCTTAGAGCCCCCCATATCTGGCGCAGCCATTGTTAAATTAGTTAAATTTAAATTTTGAATATATGGCAAAAAGATGGATGATGCATATAGGTGATCTACGGGAAAGTCGAAAAAACCTTGAATTTGATCAGCATGCAAATCCATCGTTATTATCCGTGTTGCGCCAGCGGCTGATAACAAATTAGCTACCATTTTTGCACCAATAGCAACACGGGGTTTGTCTTTTCTGTCTTGACGGGCATATCCAAAATAAGGTAATACCGCAATAATTTGATGAGCTGAGGCTCTTTTTGCTGCATCAATCATCAATAACAATTCAAACAAATTATCGGTTGGAGGAAAAGTAGATTGGATTATAAGCACATCGCTCCCCCGAACAGTTTCTTCATAAGATGGCTGAAATTCACCATCACTAAACTTTAGCAAAGACACCCTTCCTAATTCCTGACCATAGTTTTTGGCTATTTTTTCAGCTAATAAATGCGATGCAGAACCTGAAAATATTTTTACCTGATTTTTCATTTACCTTTTATAGGGCTGCAAATATAATGAAAAATGGCATTAATATCAAAAATAATTGATATTATGCCGCAATTTATTTTAAAGATAGCAACTATTCCCTTTAATTATTAACTTAGACCATTAATGATTTTGTAAGTAAAAAATGAAACTGGCACATAGTTTGACATATCTAATTAACTAAATAAAATAAAAATGAAAAATAAGGCCTTCTTATTAACGGAATTAATAATTGTCTACTTTGTTTGTTTGTCTTTTCAAAACCACCAGGTAATATTCGCACAGTCCGAAAATAAATTACCTGTTAAAGAGTTACCCACAGTAAAGAACGAAGCTTTTAAACGAGGCGAAATGCTTACCTTTCGACTTCATTACGGCTTTATTGATGCGGGTACAGCTACTTTAGCGGTTACAGATGAAGCGCTTGACATGGGTGGTAGAAAAACCTTTCATGTAGTAGGTATAGGTAAATCTCAAGGTGCTTTCGACTGGTTTTTTAAAGTTCGTGATCGTTATGAAACATATATTGATGAAAAGGCAATTATTCCTTGGTTATTTATAAGAAGAATCCAGGAGGGAGGATATAGTTGCAGTCAAGATTATATTTTTAATCACTATAGTCAAAAAGTAAATGTAGGGGGAAACCAGCTTTATGATAGCGGTCCTAACATGCAAGACATGCTTTCTGCATTCTACCATGCCCGAACATTAGATATTTCAAATGCAAAGCCAGGCGATATATTTGCTATTAATGCTTTTGTAGACAAAGAGATATTTCCGGTGAAAATAAAATTCATTGCTCGCGAAATAATAACAACAGATCTAGGAACTTTCAAATGCTTGAAGTTTCGCCCAATAATTCAAAAAGGGCGGGTGTTTAAAAACGAAGAAGATCTAAATATTTGGATAAGTGATGACAAAAACCACATTCCAATTCTAGGGCAAGCTAATGTTCTGGTGGGGTCAATAAAAGCTGAGTTATCAAGCTATTCAGGACTTGCAAACCCATTGGCAAAAGTTCCATAATAATTCGACTTTTTTTCTTTTAAGGGACCCGAAAATAAAAACAATTCACTTGGTTTTGGATTTACCCAAACCGGTGTTTTGTTTTAAAAAGCTCTTCATTGGAAAGACTTTTAAAATACTCATAAGTAATTTTCAAGCCATCTTCTCTATTTATCTTCGGCTCCCAGCCCAATAAGGCTCTTGCTTTTGAAATGTCTGGCTTCCTTTGTTTGGGATCATCCATAGGCAATGGTTTTGAAATTATTTTTTGTGTTGTCCCCGTTAATTTAATAATTTCATCGGCAAACTCTTTAATAGTAATTTCTTGCGGATTACCAACATTAATAGGCTGTACGTAGTCGGAAAGTAATAATCGATAAACACCTTCCACTAAATCATCCACGTAGCAAAAGGAACGGGTTTGAGAACCATCACCGAAAATTGTTAAGTCCTCCCCTCGTAATGCTTGACCAATAAATGCAGGCAAAACACGACCATCATTGAGGCGCATGCGGGGTCCATAGGTATTAAAAATACGGATAATTCGAGTTTCTAGATGATGGTATGTATGATAAGCCATCGTAATAGCTTCCATAAACCTTTTGGCCTCATCGTATACCCCTCTGGGTCCCACAGGGTTTACATTTCCCCAATATTCTTCAACTTGCGGATGAACCAATGGGTCACCATAAACTTCGGATGTTGACGCAACTAAAATACGGGCATTTTTAACTCTTGCCAAACCTAGTAAATTATGCGTTCCTGTTGAACTTACTTTTAGGGTTTGAATAGGGATTTTCAGATAATCTATTGGAGATGCGGGCGATGCAAAGTGCAATATATAATGTAATTCACCTGGAACAAATACAAATTTTGAAACATCATGATGATAAAATTCAAAATGCTCTAGAGGCATTAAATGCTCTATATTTTTCAAATCTCCAGTAATTAAATTATCCATTCCTATTACATGGTAACCTTCTTTGATAAATCGGTCGCAAAGATGCGAACCTAAAAACCCCGCAGCGCCTGTTATTAAAACTCGTTTCATAATTGTATATATAAGTTTTAAAAATCTAAATTGTTTTTATTAAAATATAAGTAAGTGAAGTTTTTAAAATAAGTTCCGCAAATTAAATGGTTCAAAAACTGCGTGTTTTTCTTTTGTCTTGCTACAAAAGAAACAAAAAATCAAGAACAAACGATTCCTCCCCACCTGCAACGCTGCATCGCGTTTGTTCATTCTTTACGCGCGTTTTCATAAGGATATTTTTTTGCAAAAAAATGAAATCATCTGTTTTTTATTAATATATCTTTTTTGTCGAAATTGTTTTGAAAGCTTTACTTAACGGTATCCCTTCCAATACTATTATAATAAAAACCAAGTTTTTTCATCTGATTTAAGTCATACAAATTACGTCCATCAAATATGACTTTATTTTTTAATAATGAAGCTACTTTTTCAAAATCTGGTGTACGAAATAAGCTCCATTCCGTTGCAATTAATAACATGTCAGCACCCCGCAAAGCTTCGTATTCATCAAAAGCATAATTTATTTTATCGCCAATAAGGTTACGCACATTATTCATTGCTTCCGGATCATATGCTGAAATGCTGGCTCCGGCTTTTAAAAGTTCTTCGATAATAAACAATGAAGGAGCTTCCCTTATATCATCAGTATCTGGTTTAAAAGCAAGCCCCCAAATTGCAATTTTTTTATCTTTTAAATTATTATTAAAATAGTTTTTAATTTTCGGAATAATAATAGTTTTTTGTTTGTTATTAATATCCATTACGGCTCCCAAAATTTTGAAATCATACGTTACATTACTAGCTAATTTAGCAAGTGCCTGAACATCTTTCGGAAAACAACTTCCTCCAAAACCAATCCCGGGGAATAAAAAACGTTTGCCTATGCGCTCGTCAGAACCTATGCCAATTCTCACCGCATCAACATCAGCTCCTAGCTTTTCACAAAGATTTGCTATTTCGTTCATGAAAGTTATTTTCGTTGCTAAAAAAGCATTTGCAGCATACTTGGTTAATTCAGCAGATTTTTCATCCATAAAAATAATAGGATTTCCCTGCCTTACATAAGGCTTATAAAGCTCTTCCATTATGTCCTTTGCCTTTTCTGAATTTGTTCCTACAACAACCCTATCGGGCTTAAGGAAATCACCAACAGCAAAGCCTTCTCTTAAAAATTCGGGGTTTGAAACAATATCAAAATCGCAATTGGCATATTTTGAAATCTCTTTCCTTACTTTATCCGCTGTTCCAACAGGCACAGTGCTTTTGTCAACAATAACTTTATAGTCGGTAATAATTTTCCCTAAAGCTGATGCTACACCCAGTATATAGCTTAAGTCGGCAGAGCCGTCTTCTCCAGGAGGTGTAGGTAATGCGAGAAAAATTATTTTAGCTTTTTCAACAGCTTCAGCCAGATTGGTTGTAAAAGTTAATCGCCCTTGCTTAATATTGCGTTCAAATAATAAATCTAAATGTGGCTCATAAATTGGCACAACGCCCGACTGCATTTTCTTAATCTTTTCTTCATCTATATCAACACAAATAACTTGATTGCCTGTTTCAGCAAGACAAGTACCTGTTACCAATCCTACATAACCTGTTCCCACTATAGCTATATTCATTTTTTATTCTCTTTTAAAGTTGTTTTTATTTATCGAAACAGTTCGAATTTTATTTTCTATTTCTTAACATAGATAGAAATATTTCAAGCCCCTCAAATTATGGAAGTTTTCTAATAATTATTTATTACAAAACTCGAGTATAGAATTAGTAATATATTTTAAAGTTTCATCGTCTAATTCCGTATGCATGGGCAAGGAAACTACTGAAGCACAAAGCTTTTCTGTTGTTGGGAAATCGCCTTCGGTGTAACGTGCATCTAAATAAGCTTTTTGCAAGTGCAAGGGAATAGGGTAATATATCATAGCGGGGATATCTTTTTTTGATAAAAAATCGCGAAACGCATTTCTATCAATGCCTTGTAATTGCAAGGTATATTGATGAAACACATGGTTAGAATAGATTGCTCTTGCAGGTGTTTTAAGTTTCGAGTTATTTCCAAAGGCTATATCGTAAAAGGTTGCCGCCCTATTACGCGCTTTTGCATAATTATCAAGGTCGCGTAATTTTATTCTTAAAACAGCAGCTTGAATACTGTCTAAACGCGAGTTTACTCCAATTGAATCGTGCACATATTGTACAGACTGGCCATGATTAGCGATCATTCTAATTTTCGCTGCAAGCTCATCATCATTAGTAAACATAGCTCCACCATCACCATAACAACCTAAATTTTTTGATGGAAAAAAGGAGGTGCATCCTATTGTGCCAATTGTTCCAGCTTTTTGTTTTCTTCCGTCCCCAAAAAAATAATCAGCGCCAATTGCTTGAGCTGTATCCTCAATAACAAATAAATTGTGTTTTTTTGCCACTTCCATTATCGCCTCCATATTAGCGCACTGGCCAAATAAATGAACGGGGACAATTGCCTTTGTTTTTGAAGTAATCGCTTTTTCAATTGCTGTAACATCAATATCAAAGGTGTTTTCCAAAACATCTACCAAAACAGGCTTTAAGCCTAATAGTGCAATCACCTCGGCTGTAGCAACATATGTAAAGTCGGCTGTAATAACCTCGTCGCCAGGCTTTAAACCAATCGCCATCATTGCTATTTGCAAAGCATCTGTTCCATTTGCACAGGGTATTACATGTTTTACTTTCAAATATTCTTCGAGTTCAGCTTGAAAAGACTTTACTTCAGGTCCATTAATAAATGCGGTAGTGTTTAATACATTTTGTATAGCCATATCCACTTCCAATTTAATTTTTTCATATTGACTTTTTAAGTCAACCATCTGAATTTTTTTAGCTGTTTTTTCCATCATGTATTTTTTATTTAAGATTGCGAATATAATAAAAATATACAAATTTATGTTTCAATTTTCTTATATAAGTGTTAATTATGTTATATTTGTTTTCCAAATTATCATGAAAAAAACGTTTATACTTTTTTTATTTCTCCTTGTTTTTATTAATAAATTTTTTGCTCAAGTGAGTATAAAAGATTCCTCTATTTTTACTCCAATCATTCAGTTTTCATATTGCTATCAAATTTCAGGAGCAGATATGGCTAAACGTTTCGGGAATAGTTCGGCAATACAATTAAATATAGGTTTTAAAAATAAAAACCAATGGGTTTGTGGAATTAATGGCGGTTATTTTTTCGGGAAAGATATACGGGAAAAAGGTCTTTTGGATAGCATAGCTAATACCGATGGCAATATAACTAATCAAAATGGTGAGTTTGCTGATATCCGTTTTTATGAGAGGGGGTTTAACTTTTCTGTTTTTGCTGGCAAATTAATTCCCTTAAAAAAACCGAACCCGAATTCTGGAATAATACTCAATTTCGGCATTGGATTTATACAACATAAGATACGAATTGAAACCATAGGCAACAATGTCCCGCAATTATCAAGCGATTACAAGAAAGGGTATGATCGTTTAACGAATGGGTTTTTGCTTACTCAAAATTTGGGCTATTTATACCTGAGTAACAATCGCTTGTTAAATTTTTATTTTGGTTTTGAATTTATGCAAGGATTTACAAAGAACAGAAGGACGTATGATTTTGACCTGATGAAAAAAAATTCCGGCAAAAGGCTTGACACTTTATATGGGGCCAAAGTAGCTTGGATTTTACCTTTGTACAAAAAAGCCCCTCAATTATTTTATTATTACTAATTGTTTAAAGCCCATTTAATTCAATCATACAGAAGGGTTTGGTAGTGGTGGATATTTTAAATTTTTGGAATAATTGAAAAACAAAATTTAGTAATTAAAATGAAAATTATTTATTCGATTATAATATTTTTATACCTGTTTAGTATTCGGATTGCTTCATTTATAAATTCAAAAGCAAAATTATGGGTAGATGGCCGAAAAAAGATATTTCAAAATTTAAATTCTGAATTTCTATCTTCAAACATTTCGACAAACGATAAATTAATTTGGTTTCATTGCGCATCTCTTGGAGAGTTTGAGCAAGGTCGACCACTGATGGAGAAAATCAAATTAAATTATCCTAATTTTAAAATAATACTCACTTTTTTTTCCCCCTCAGGATATGAAATTCGAAAAAATTATTTTGGTGCTGATTATGTTTTTTATTTGCCTATGGACACACCCAAAAACGCGAAAAAATTTATTGCTATTGTAAAACCTCAAATAGCAATCTTTGTAAAATACGAGTTTTGGTTTAACTATTTATCTGAACTAAGAAAACAAAACATTCCAACATATTTGATTTGTGGTGTATTTAGAAGAGATCAATATTTTTTTAATTTTTATGGCACCTGGTTTCTTAAACAACTAAAATCTTTTACTCATTTCTTTTTACAGGATGACTCTTCAAAAGAATTAATTAGTTCATTCGGCTTTAACAATGCTACTTCTGATGGCGATACACGTTTCGACAGGGTTTGTGAAATCTCCAAAAACACAAAAGAAATAAATATTGTCAAAACATTTGTTAGTGATAAAAAAATAATTGTTGCCGGCAGCACATGGGAGCTGGACGAGAAAATTATTTCAGGTTTCAAATTTCAAAACTCCGAATTCAAACTTATTATTGCGCCACATGAAGTTGACGAAAAAAATATTTATTCAATTACTAAAAAGTTTGAAGGAGCTTCAATAGTGCGTTTTTCAGAAGCCTCTTTAAAAAATATTTTATCTGCCGACATTTTAATTATTGATAATATTGGGATGCTTTCTTCATTATATAAATATGCAAGTATTGCATATGTTGGAGGAGGTTTTGGGAAAGGGATTCATAATATATTGGAAGCTGCGGCATTTGGATTGCCAATAATTATTGGTCCAAATTATCATAAATTTATTGAGGCAAAAGAACTTATTCAGTTAGGTGGCCTTTTTACAATTAATTCTGAAATAGAATTTAAAAATATTATTGCTTTTTTAAATAATACAGATGCACGATTAACTGCATCTGAAATTTCAAACAAGTATATTTTTGAACGTGTTGGCGCTACCGATAAAATATTCAATTCAATATTTAACTAAAATATAACATGTATTCACATGCCTACAAATAATAGCATGCTTAAGGATTAATAAAATGTATTTTTTAAATTAAATAATTTTAATTTAAACATCTTTAGCCTACCGTAAATTCATTTTAATATTTTAGCTTGTACTATTCCTAATCCCTATATTTGACGACTAATTAATTGTTTATTTATTTTGAAAAAAATTTTTATTTTACAATTTTCTGTTTTTATTTCCCTTAATGGTATAGGACAAATCATTAACAATAAACCTGTAGATATTGCGATGGGTCTTATTGATTTTAACTCCGAACTAGTAAAAAAAAACAGAATAAAAAAAATAGACATTACTATCGTTGATAAACCCGATGGGAATATAATTATAGACAAAGGTGCTAGGAGGGGTTATGAATTTAATGAAAATGGGTATGTTAGTAAATACTACTATACGATTTTTAATAGAATTCAATCAGAGGAAGTTCTAATACCCGCAATAAAAAAAAATGGTAGAATAATTAAAGCGGAAACTATAAGAAATACAATTAAATATATCAATGATACTATTTTTATTAACGCTTATTACGATAACCAAAACCGAATAATTACTAAACGAGTTAAATCAGGCGAATATTTTGATACATTTTACTATGAATACAATGGAAAGGGTCAAATGATTAAGAAACTGCATTTTAAAGAAACAAATATTAGTGAAAATAAAAATGAATTTATATTAGGCGTTCAGAATGAATTATCTTCCGAATTTTTTAATTATGAAATGATTACGCTTGCGCAAACAAAAATTAGATGTATTAATGATGAAGGACGTGAATATAAAAAAGTAATAATTAATTTTGATGATGACGAAAATGTATTGTCTAAAACTCATGAATTTATTGTCAGCTGGATGCGCCAGGAATCAACTTATAAATATGATGAAAACGGGAAGTTGTTAAAAAAAACTTTTGAAACAAATGAAAGCAATGAAATAAAAGAATATTCTCTTTTTGAATATGATAAAAGTGGTGCTTTGCTTACTGAAATAAAATTTAAAGACAATGTGCTAAGCAATGAAATAAATTATTTATACGATGAGTCAAATACATTTATTAAATCGGAAGTTAATCGTGATCATACGAATGCCTCTATTGTAATTGTAAAGTATTCTTATACGTTTTATAATAATTTTAAATAATAGAGCAAAGTATTATTTAAACAATTTTTTTTTGGACAATCCTTATAAAAGTATTTTTTTATAAAAACAGTATTTAGGAATAAAGGTTGAGCTGTTAGTGCTGTTAGCTTTTTCTTATTTAGATAATAAAAAAGATTCATTTCCAAATTTAAAATAAAACAATAGAATTGGACCTAAAATTATTAATTCTATCCACTCTATCCTTTAAAAAAAATCTGCTAAAAAAACTGTGACATAAATAGAAATCCTTTTTTATTTATGAGCATTGAATTAGCTTTGCAATAATACAGATGGTAAAAAAAAAGCAAGCCCATCTTTAAAATGGGCTTGCTTAAATTTAAATAATGATACTTTAATTTGTTTACTTAATTACCACCATTTTCATTACTGAAGTTGTATTTTTCCCTGCTGTTAGCGAGTAGTAATAAACTCCGGCAGAAAGGTTTTGTGCATTAAAATTTATATTGTGTTTACCCGCATTTTGATTGCCTTCATTTTGCTCAGCAACTTTTTTACCGGTTATATCATAAATTAATACCGAAACAGAAGCCGAATTTTGTAATTCATATTTAATAATCGTTGCATTAGAAAAAGGATTAGGAGAGTTTTGTCCTAATTTAACTCCGTTCACCATAGCATCTTCATTAATACTTAAAGCGCTTTCAGTTACTACAATCTCGTCTAAATACAATACGTCCATATCAGTAGCTGTGTGACGGAATGCTAGATAGATTAATTTAGATTCGTATGCCGGAGGAATCACAGCAGTTCTCAATACCCAAGTAGTATCTGTTGCTTTTGTAGGTGATGGTGAAGCATCGGTTTTTGTATAAAAAGGTGAACCGGTAAAGTCAGAAAAAGTAACTGGTGAAGAAGGAGCCGTAGTTGCATACAATTTATAACCATCTCTGAATCCATTATTAGTTCTGTCATACCAAGAAACAATACCACCTGCAGTAAGTGTGATTGGGCCAAACATTAACCAATTATCAGCAATACCAGCCGGATTGAACCATGAAGTTGCATGAAAAAATTTAGTGGTATCAGCCATTGAATCTTCCCAAGGATGGAAATAATTGTTTGCAGTTGGATTTCCCATACCATTTACACTGGAATCAGTTGAAATATAAACTCCCCAATCAGGATCAGTACCTACGTTATTTGTTGGTAGTCCGTCAATATCCTCAATAACGATATTAAAATCCGCATTATCAACAGGGTTTACAAAGGCCTCAGCTAATGGGATGTATACTAATGTATCTCCAATTGCCATTGGTTGCACATTAGGATTAATTGCACGGGAGTGAACACTTCTAGGTCCGCTTCTTTCTTCTAGTAATTTGTTTTGTGCGTTTGTAGAAAAGGTAACTGTAGCTGCTGCAATAATAAAGTAAATTTTTTTCATGTGTTTTTTATTTAATATAAATTATTTTTTAAAATCTTAATACTAAATTAGTAAAAGAATTGATTCAAGTATAATTATTATTGAAATATATAATAAAATTACTGAAAAATATCTGTTTTTTTGATTGCCTATTGTAAAATTGCTAAATTGACTAAATTGCCTTCTCTTTGAACCAACTCCACATCAGCGAAAGCCTCTAAAAATTACTGGTTTTTAAAACAAAAATAATGAAGACCCGAGTGAAACGAACTCACGAGTACCTTTAAAAATAATATTTTTATGAGTAAGTCGGACATTACAAAAATCCTTTTTTATTTATGAGCATTGAATTAGCTTTGCAATAATACAGATGGTAAAAAAAAGCAAGCCCATCTTTAAAATGGGCTTGCTTAAATTTAAATAATGATATTTTAATTTGTTTACTTAATTACCACCATTTTCATTACTGAAGTTGAGTTTTTCCCTGCTGTTAGTGAGTAGTAATAAACTCCGGCAGAAAGGTTTTGTGCATTAAAATTTATATTGTGTTTACCAGCACTTTGGTTCCCTTCATTTTGCTCTAATACTTTTTTACCGGTTACGTCGTAAATGCTTAAAGCAACAGTCGCACCCTTCTCAATTTCATAATTGATGGTTGAGGTTTTATTAAAAGGGTTAGGAACGTTCTGGGATAATTTAATTCCACTCATATTATTAAGCTCGCTGATACCAACATTAAGAGCAACATTTAAGCGAACCATAGGTGTAGAGGGAGCTAAAAACCATGTATTTGTAGGCGTATCAAAAAGAAATGATGTTTGACTTGGCTGAACAATATCTGTTCCTGCTGCAATAAGCATAGTATCTGTTCCACTCGCATTTAAAAATTCAACTACAGCAACATAAGATTCGCCCGCTACTAAAGCAGCAGCTGAGGTGAAAGGAAGTGTAACACTTTTAGGGTTATAACCAAAGCTTGAAGGGATATTAGAGCCTAGAATTGTGTATGGATTCGAAGACGCAAGAATAGTTACAAGCGAAGTATCATATAATTTTACAGCTACTATAGAGCCCGGTAAAGTATTGTTGTCTAGTACAAAATTAACAGAAATGGCATTTGTATTATTTGCAAATGTGAATTTATTCCCAATTTCAAAAGGGTCTCCTCCATTCCATACATAATCACCTTTGTAATTATAATTATCTCTTGCAAATGTATTGGCAGTAACTTTAACAGTGTCATTTTGAGAAACGTTATTCGACGGATCTCCATCTGTTTCAGTCTGCGAAGCGGCAAAAGCTATAACATAATTACCTATAGCGCCCGGTGTAAATTGTGTTTGAATTACTGCTGTGTCTATTTGCCCTACTGCCATTGTATTCACATTGGTAAAGCTACCAATAAATAAGTTACTGTTAACAGTTACATCTAAAGTAACATTAGTTTGCGCCGCTGCTCCTACATTGGTAATAGCTGCTCCAAAAGTAATTGGAACTTGCTGGCCATCAGGAATCCTGGAATATTCGCCATAAAAAACAGCTCCCAATTCAAGATCATTACTTAGTTGGTCTTCGATGGATACATCATCAATCATCCAGGAATAACCACAACCTGCATTACTGCCCATTGAAGTTGGGCTATAAAATTGAAATCTAACATAAACCGTAGCTTGTCCACCTGCTGTAGGAGTAATGTTTATTTTTACCACTTCAGGATTTCCAGCGCAATAATCATTATTAGATAAGTCAGAATTTACAGGATATTTAACCCATGAAGTACCGTTATTGCTTATAAACACGAAAGTGCTGTCATAAAATCTTCTGTATTGCTGTTGGAATTTTAAAATTACTGCTGGATTAGCAGAACAGTTAATAGGATTTGCGGTAGTAATATTAGCAACCTGATTTGAACTGCAATCTACATCTGAATCAAATAAAGCAAATCCATTTGCTTTAGTGGTAGAATTGATATTAGTAATTAAAAATCCTCCTTGCGGGCCAGCAGTTCCAATTGTCCATAAGCCTGGCCCTGTTGGTGAAGCTTTTGTCCAATTAGCTGGAACAGAAAAATCGTCCGTCCAAATTACTGAGCGGGTATTAGAGTTTTCTGAAAAGTTATTATTAGACATATTCCTGTTAATAACGGAAACACTCTTTTTAGTTGCAAAGGGTGCTTTTTTTATGATAGAACTTTGTCCAAAAGCTGAAGAACTCATTGCAAAAACAGTAATTAAAGTAAAAATTTTTTTCATGTGTTTTTTTATTTAGAATATTTTTTTAAAATTTAAATATCAAATTTATCAAAAAAAATAATTCAAGTATAATTTTGTTGAAATATTTAATGAAATTACTGAAAAACATCAGTTTTTTAATTGCCTATTGTTAAACTGACTAAAGTGTCTACTCTTTAGACCAACTCCACATCAGCGTATGCCTCTATAGGTGGACAGGCACAAATGAGTTTTCTGTCGCCATGTGCATTATCAATGCGGGCAACACTTGGCCAAAATTTACTTTCTTTCACCCATTTTAATGGGAAAACAGCTTTTTCGCGGGAATAGTTATGTTTCCAATCCTCAGTAATAACAGATTTTGCAGTATGAGGAGCATTTTTTAAAACATTGTCATCTTTATCTGCAGTACCAGAAGTTATTTCATCAATCTCCTTACGGATATGTATCATTACCGAACAAAAACGATCCAACTCTTCCTTTGATTCACTTTCTGTAGGCTCAATCATTAAAGTATCTTGCACAGGGAATGAAACAGTGGGAGCGTGGTAGCCATAATCCATCAAACGTTTTGCAATATCTCCTACTTCAACTCCCGCTTCACGCTTAAATGCCACACAATCCAAAATCATTTCGTGAGCACAGCGGCCATTTTTACCACTGTATAAAGTAGGGTAATGATCTTTTAATGTCTCTTTAATATAATTGGCATTTAAAATCGCCATGCGTGTTGCTTCTGTAACGCCATTGCCTCCTAGCATTTTAATGTATCCGTAAGAAATCAATAAAATCAGAGCGCTACCAAAAGGTGCAGCAGATACGGCATGGATTCCTTTTTCTCCACCTGTTTTTATTAATGAGTGTGAGGGTAAGAATGGTACTAATTGTTTTGCAACACCAATAGGTCCCATGCCCGGTCCGCCACCACCGTGAGGGATTGCGAATGTTTTATGCAAATTAAGGTGGCAAACATCAGCACCTATATTTCCCGGACTTGTTAAGCCAACCTGCGCATTCATATTGGCTCCATCCATATACACCTGCCCCCCATTTTCATGGATGATATTGGTAATTTCTATGATACTTTCCTCGTAAACCCCATGCGTACTGGGGTAGGTAACCATTAAACAGGCTAAATTATTTTTGTGCGTAAGGGCTTTTTCACGCATATCGTTTACATCTATGTTTCCTTTTTCGTCACACTTTACTAATACTATTTTTAAGCCACACATAGCAGCACTTGCAGGGTTGGTGCCGTGAGCAGAGGTCGGGATTAATGCAATATTTCTATGCGAATCCCCTCGCGATTGGTGGTAGGCCTGAATAACCAATAATCCTGCATATTCACCCTGCGCGCCACTGTTTGGCTGAAAACTCATTTTAGCAAAACCGGTGATTTCACTTAAAGAGTTATCTAAATCAGCAATTATTTCCTGGTATCCTGCCGCCTGTTCAACAGGTACAAATGGGTGAATGTGCGCAAATTCAGGCCATGTTATAGGCATTAATTCGGCGGCAGCATTTAATTTCATTGTGCAAGAGCCAAGTGAAATCATTGAATGGGTTAAGGATAAATCTTTATTTTCCAATCGTTTAATGTAACGCATCATTTCCGATTCGGAATGATAAGTATTAAAAACAGGATGACTAAGAATTAAGGATTTACGATTTTGGATTAAGGATTTTTGATTGAAGATAATGTCTTGAGTGATTTTTGAAGCGGCTTTCCCTGTCGCTTTTGCAAACACTTCAACAATTGCATTTAAGTCGTTTGCGTCAGTTGTTTGGTCTACAGAAATGATAATATCACTGTCTGTATATCTGAAATTAATTTCGGCAGCTTCTGAAAGTTGTTTGATTTTAGTAACATCAGCGCCATTGATTTTTATCGTATCGAAATAAAGGCCTTTTTCGATGGAACAACCTAGTTTTTCCAATTCATTAGCTAATGTCAATGCTGAAAAATGAACCTGCTGAGCAATCCCTTTTAAGCCTTCCGGACCATGGTAAACAGCATACATGCTTGCCATAATTGCTAACAATGCTTGTGCGGTACAAATGTTGGATGTGGCTTTATCTCTGCGGATATGTTGTTCTCGTGTTTGCAATGCCATGCGCAATGCGGGATTGCCTTGCGCATCAACAGAAACGCCAATGATACGACCAGGAATGATGCGCTTATATTCCTCGCGGCAGGCAAAAAATGCAGCATGAGGGCCACCGTAACCCATTGGCACACCGAAGCGTTGAGTATTCCCTACAACAATATCGGCGCCCCATTCGCCTGGAGGAGTTAATAAAACTAAGCTCAAAATATCAGCAGCTACTGCTATAGCTGTTCCATTTTTTTTTGCGCTTTTAACAAAATCTATATAATTATGAACTGCCCCATCAATTGTAGGGTATTGAAGCAATGCAGCATAAATAGTGCTATCCAATAGGATAGTTTTAAAATCGCCTACTACTAATTCAATTCCCATTGGAGTTGAGCGTGTTTTTAATAGGTCTATGGTTTGAGGATAACATTCGTTTGAAACAAAAAATTTATTTGCTCCACTTTTTTCTGCTTCGCGTGATCGACTGTTGAAAAGCATAGCCATTGCTTCCGCTGCTGCTGTAGATTCATCCAGCAAGGAGGCATTTGCAATTTCCATACCTGTTAAATCCATTACCATTGTTTGAAAATTTAACAATGCCTCTAAACGGCCTTGTGCAATTTCTGCCTGATATGGTGTGTAAGCGGTATACCAGCCTGGGTTTTCTAAAACATTCCGCTGTATAACAGGAGGTACAATTGTATTAAAATAACTTAAGCCGATATATGTTTTAAAAACTTTGTTTTTGGAAGCGATCACACGCAAATGCTTGTGGTAATTGTATTCCGTTAAACCTGTTGGCAGATTCAACGGCTTTTTTAATCGGATAGCATCAGGTATGGTTTGCGCAATTAATTCGTCTACCGAATTGGCGCCAATCTTATTTAACATTATTTTTACGTCATTCTCACGTGGACCATTATGTCTGCTTACAAAAGTATCGGTTATTATCATTGTTAGGTTTTTTGGGAATACAAATATAAGCAATTGGACATTTGTATTTAGCATTAAGCAATCTATTTTTTTATCCTGATTTTACATCAGAAAAGTACTATGTTTAATCATTTTGTTCCGGTCTATCAAATAAATGCCAGTTCTGTAGCAGGTGTTTTTATACAAAAAATCTATTGCATTAATTATTTAACAAGGGTTTTAAGGCTTTTGGAAGTTGTAATTAGCTGCATTTTTTCTATTCTCTAATTTGTATTTTAAATGGCATAAAAGTTAATTACAACAGTATCAATATGTATTTTTTTATCAAAATTACTTGCAAAATCAATTTTTTTTTTTACTTTTGTATTCCCATAAAATAATTTTACTATTTTATTGTTAATTGAAACAGCAATAATATATTTTTTGGATTAAATTATTCAACGTATTTTAAATTAAAATAGCGTTGTTTAAAATTTTAAAAACCAAGTAAAAAGTATTAATTAAAGAGAATAATTTGTTGTTGGCTTAATTGTCGATAACGCAAAAAAAAGAAAATGGCAAATCATAAATCGAGCATTAAAAGAATCCGTTCAAACGATGCTAAAAGATTATCAAATCGTTATCATGCGAAAACTATGCGCAACGCTATAAAGGACTTAAGAACTGACGAAGTGAGTACTTCGGCTGCCGAAAAGCTTCCTAAAGTTATTGCGATGGTTGATAAGTTAGCAAAGAAAAACGTTATTCACAAAAACAAAGCAGCTAACTTAAAATCAAAGCTAACTAAAAAAGTTAATGTATTAGTATCTACTGCAAAAAACCCAGTAAAAGTAGAGAGCGCTGTTAAAACAGGCGCAAAGGCTGCAACAAAAGCAGTAAAAAAAACAGACACTAAAAAAACAGTGAAAACGGCAACTAAAACGGCAACTAAAAAACCTGCAAAAAAATAATTGCGGAAATTTTTATTGTTTTAAAAGGTTCAGGCTTCGCAGTATGCGAAGCCTTTTTTATTTGCACCTATTGGTTTTTGATTTCAGTAAAATTTTTTTAGATTGTAAACCACCTTTAGGCCTTCGTTCTTAATTGTTGAAAATAAAAAACAGGTCTTCTTTATGGAAAATCAAAAACAAGCATTTGGCATTAAGCTCTGGGCAAAGGCCGATCGTCCAAGAGAAAAACTATTAGACAAAGGAAGGCAAGCTCTTACCGAAGCAGAGTTAATAGCCATATTAATTGGTTCTGGGAGCAAAAATGAAACCGCGGTAGAGCTTTCTAAAAAAATATTGGCAAGTGTTGAGAACAATCTCAATGAGTTAGGTAAGTTATCTGTTAACGACCTTAGTAAATTTAATGGAATAGGAGATGCGAAAGCAATAAGTATTATTGCCGCACTCGAGCTAGGGAGAAGGAGAAAACAGGAAAAAGAAACAGCTAAACCAAATAAAATAGGAACTAGTAAAGATGTTTTTGATTTGATGCTCCCATCAATGATTGATTTACCGCATGAAGAGTTTTGGTTATTATTATTAAACAAAGCTAATATTGTTGTTAGAAAAGAATTAATTAGTAGGGGTGGAATTTCAGGAACTGTTGTAGATACAAAAATAATTTTTAAAGCGGCTATTGTTAATTACGCAAGCTCCATCATTGTTTGCCATAATCACCCTTCTGGAAATTTAAAACCTAGCGAAGCGGATAAAAAAACTACTTTTAACATTAAGGAGGCTGGCAAATTAATGGAAATTCCATTGCTCGACCATTTAATAATAACTGACAATGGCTTTTTTAGCTTTAATGACGAGGGGATCCTTTAATTAAGTTAAAGTTTTTTATTCATTTATTAGAATCCTTATTTTATATCAGAATTTTAAAATAATAATATTTGTTTTATCTTGGCAAGTAAATAACGTATTTATTAGCATGTATTGTTTTTTTAATAATAAAAATATTGTTAAGTTCATTTTAAAAATAAAAATTCTAAACTAAACTAAAGAGTTAAATTTCCTGAATTTATATTCCAATTTTAAAAATATTTTATCTATCATGGACATTGAAAAAAAACTATCTCTAATAACAATTGCCGCTATAAAAGACCTTTATGGTCAATCTTTAGAGAAAGTTGTATTTGAAAAAACAAATCTTGATTATGTTGGAGATTTTACATTGGTGGTTTTTAGCTTATTAAAAATATCAAAAAAAAAACCAGAAGAGACGGCTGTTGAAATTGGAAATTATCTTAAAGAACATCTAATCGAAGTTGTAGATTTTAATGTTGTAAAGGGTTTTTTAAATATCGTAATTGCCGATGCTTGGTGGCTTAATTATTTTATTTCAATAGAAGGAAAACCATTTGTTAATTATGAAATCCCAAGCAATGCGCCAACAGTAATGATAGAATACTCTTCTCCCAATACCAATAAACCGCTTCACCTTGGCCATGTTCGTAATAATTTGTTGGGCTATTCTGTTTCCCAAATATTAAAGGCAACAGGAAATAAAGTAATAAAAACAAACCTGATAAATGATCGCGGGATCCATATTTGCAAATCTATGTTAGCTTGGCAAAAATGGGGGAATGGAGAAACACCCGAATCTACAGGTATTAAGGGGGATCACCTGGTTGGTAAATACTATGTAGAATTTGATAAACAATATAAAAAAGAAATTGAAAATTTAGTTCAACAAGGCAATACAAAAGAATATGCCGAGAAGCATGCGCCATTAATACAGGAGGCACAAAAATTGCTTTTTAGCTGGGAGGCAAATGATACCCAGACTATAGAGCTTTGGAAGACGATGAACAACTGGGTGTATTCTGGGTTTGAATCAACTTACAACATGTTGGGTGTTAATTTCGACAAGGTATATTACGAAAGCAATACATACTTGTTAGGGAAAAATATTATACAAGAGGGATTGGCAAAGGGGGTACTAAAAAGCAGAACCGACAATTCCATATTCATTGATTTAACAGCTGACGGATTAGATGAAAAAACATTGTTAAGGGCTGACGGAACATCCGTATATATGACTCAAGACCTCGGCACGGCTGTGCAACGTGCGGAAGAAATAAGCTTCAATAAATTAATTTATACTGTTGCTAATGAGCAGGACTACCATTTTAAGGTTTTGTTTCTTATTTTAAAAAAACTGGGATTCGAATGGTCAAAAGGTTTATTCCACTTATCTTATGGAATGGTAGAGCTTCCTGAAGGCAAAATGAAATCCCGAGAAGGCACTGTAGTGGATGCTGATGAATTGATGCAAGAGATGATTGAAACAGCTGCCAAGACCTCCAAAGAACTTGGCAAAGCAGATGGCTTGAGTGAGCAAGATGCCGAAAAACTTTATCGTACAATTGGCTTAGGTGCTTTAAAATATTTTATGCTTAAAGTAGATCCTAAAAAGAAAATGCTTTTCAACCCTTCTGAATCTATCGATTTTAATGGTAACACAGCCCCTTTTATTCAGTTTAATTATGTTCGAATTCAAGCATTATTACGCAAAGCAAACGAGGCGCAAATCTTTAATAATATTAAGCCTTTTGAAACATCGCTTAGTTTATTACCTAAAGAAAAAAACCTTATAATTCTATTGTATGCATTCAATACCATGTTAAATCAAGCGGCAGCAGAATATAATCCCTCTATAATAGCAAATTATATATATGATTTGGCAAAAGAATTTAGCCAATATTATCATGATGTACCTATATTAAAAGAAGAGCAAAAAGAATTAGCTCTCTTTCGATTAAAGTTGGCAAAAACCATAGGTGTTGTTATTAAAGAATCCATGCAACTATTGGGAATTGAAGTGCCTGAAAGAATGTAAACATGATAGAGCGCTAGCCGTAAAAAGTCTTTAATTAACTATCTACAAAGCTTCTTGTTTCTAAATATTTTTTATTTGGGACAAATAAAAATTATTTTCAGATCATTGCTGTGCCATAAAAGATAAAGTTCTGTTTTTTAAAAAATATACTAGCTTTTCATTTGATTTACTTCCTCAAATTTATTAAGCCTTTGGGCTCATATTTTTTACCATCAAGACCTTCAGCATTTATAACATAATAATAAATGCCTTCTTTGGATTCTTTTCCCTCCAAATCTTTCCCATCCCATGCTGCATCTTTACTTTCAGATTTATATACGAGAGCTCCTTCATTGTCAAAAATCTTAACAATCATTTTAGTAATATTTTTTGTTTGAAAAATAAACACATCCGACTCTCCATCTCCATTAGGAGAAAAATCTTTTGCAATAGACGATACTGTAGGATCCCCCTTCACCTCTACTTTTAGGCTATCCTTGTCTGTTTTCCCATTTTCGTTTGTAGAGGATAAAACAACAGAGTAAATCCCTGGATTTTTAAAAAGAAGAACAGGGCTAGATGTTATTATCTCTTTTTCGCCATCATTATAAGTCCAAGTATTTAATTTCCCTGTCCCATTATTTGCAAAATCTGCAATAAAAGGGGCCGTTCCACCACTAGGATTTGCCGATATTGAAGCGATAGGCATATTATTTGTTTTATTAATTGCCAACTCGTTTGGATTTACTTTACTTTTAAAATCTGTTTTTGAAACAGCCGCTGTACTTAATACTTTTTTACTGGATGCTATTCCAATTTTTATTGGTTCGCCAGAACTTGCTTTTTGAACAGCCCTTTTGCTTAATGGCGTTGCTGTCGATTTATTGTTTTTATTAATTTCAGTGGAATTATTCATTGCTAGTGTTGCCTCCGCTTTTTCGGATTCATTTTTTATTGATTGAGTATATGCGTTCTTAAGCGTTTCTGTATTTGCACTAGACACTGCTGTATGATTATTGTCGGTGTTTTTTACTAAATCATTTAAAAAAGTTTTTGCATTTTCTGATTTTTCTACTTCGTCTATTTTGTTTTTTAATTCTTTATTATCAGAATTAATGAGCGTTGTAATTTTTTTAATAGCGGCAGATTCTTTTGAGACAATAAGTTTTTTATCAGCAGTGTTGTTAGTCATATTCATAACAGCAACAGTGCTAATAACGGCAGCTGCAGAAGAGATAACAGCAATTATAATATTTGCCCCCACCTTATTAAAAAAAGTGTTTAACAAAATTGCAAAGCTTCCCCATTTAATTCCTATGCGAACATTTTTCCAAACACTAGGGTTAACATCTGGTTCAAAATTTTCGAACGATTTTTTAAATAAATCTTCCATTTCATTTTTTTTCATAATGCGATTATCTATTTGGAATAATTTTTTGTAAGTGAGCTTTTGCTCTTGAATATTGTGATTTAGATGTTCCTTCAGAAATATTTAACATTTCACCTATTTCCTTATGTGAATAACCCTCAATAGCATACAAGTTAAAAACTGTTTTATATCCAATTGGTAGTGTTTGAATAATTTTCAATAAATCGTTTGCTGCAAAATCTTCTGCTATATAGTTACTTGCAGGAAGCAGAAACTCTACTTTGTCTAAAGCAATATTTTGTTGATATTTTTTATTTTTTCTAATTTGTGAAAGTGCTGTATTTACCATTATTTTTCTAATCCACCCTTCAAAAGAACCTAAGCCTTTGAATGATTTTAGGTTTTCAAAAACACTAATAAAGCCATTTTGCAAAATATCCTCCCCTTCTTCTTGGCTATCGGAATAACGCAAACAAACCCCCTTCATTTTTCGGGCAAACTTATCGTATAAATATTTCTGGGCAATTCTGTTTTTTTCTAAACACCCATTAATTATTTCTTCGTCAGTCATTATGGTCTATTTTTATTAGATGCAAAGTTGCACTATTTGGTTGCACCATAAAAATTTATTTTTTTAAATACAATATACGTAATTTGTCTTTTTTTTAAACAGATCTCCTAAAAACTCAAAAGTCTTTTACAGAGGCCTTAGCAGCGTGACGTCCCCAGCTTTTTCAAATAGTTTTCCGCTGCTAAATTTAATTTTTACCTGCCAAACATAAACATCCTGTTGGCAAATTTTATTTTTATAATAACCGTCCCAGCCTATTTTTATATTGTCCGATACAAACAATAATTCTCCCCAGCGACTATAAATTTCTAAATTATATTCAATTATACCATAATTATGAGGAAAAAAAACATCATTACTTAAATCAAGAGGGTTGTAAAGTCCTCCTGATGACTGGTCTGGATTGGGTGTAAATACATTTGGGAAAATAACAATTTCATTTGTAGGGAACTCTTTATTCACTGTATCTAAGCAACCAAATTCATTGGTAACGATTAGCTGAACATTATAAATACCAAAATTTGTGAAAATATGAGAGGGGTTTTGGGCAATAGAAGAGTTTGCCGCAGATGCGTAATCACCAAAATTCCACAACCATGAAACGATTGTTGCTGTTGATAAATCAATAAAATTTACTGCAGTATTTGCAGAACTACTGGGAATAGGGTTTATTGAGAAATTGGCAGTAGGCAAAGGGTTAACGACGATAGTGTTGCTGCTGTCTAATATTGTAGTGCAACCATCTGCTGAAGTAATTATTAGGCTTATATTATAAATCCCTTCATTTGCATATGTATGTGACGGAGAGGGGCCAGAAGCAGCTTGCGCGTCACCGAAATCCCAAGTATAGTTTACATTACTATTATTGCTTGAAGCATTAAAATTTACTTTCAATGGCTCGCATCCTGAGCTATCTGACAGGTTAATAATCCCAGAAGGGTTTGGTAAAACTGTAACAATAATAGTATCTGAAGCAGGTTGTGAGCAAGCATCCGTAGACGTTACTATATATTTTACTGGGGATAAACTGATGCTAGGACTAATAGTTTGAGATTGATTTGTTGATCCATTGCTCCATAAATAATCATAATAACCAATACTTCCCCCCGAAGCTATGGCGCTTATAGTTATATAAGTTCCATCACAAAGTACCAGATTAGGTGATGCTATTATTGATAGAGGAGGGGAAATTATTATCTGCAAATCTATTGGCCCTGCCAAACAACCATTTGCATCCACCACATTCACCAAATATTGTATGTTTGAAATTGGCGTTACCAAGTGGGGACCCGAACCAGAGAGCCCAATGCCAGATGTGCCTATCCAATTGTAAATATAATTGGGTGTTCCTCCGGTTGCTTGCGCATAAATTTGAGCGTTAGCATTATAACAAACCGTATCGATGCTGCTGCTCATTAAAATGAGTTCTGGAGGTTGGTTTATTAAAACATTTCCATTTGTTTCGCACCCATTCGAATCTGTTATTAAAATGTTATAAGATCCCTGAGCGAGGCCGACTGCATTGTTTGTTACTTGTAAAGAAGGTGTCCATAAATAATTAAATGGGAGATTTCCTGTTCCTGTTTTTATATAAACTTTGGCTATCCCTGTACTATCGCCATAACATAAAGCCGAAGTAGCTACTATGCTGTCAATCACGGGACCCTGTATGCCTCCAACCAAAACGGTATCAGTTTTTATGCAGCCATTTACATCCGTTATTTTACAGAGATAATTACCGCCAGATAAATTTTGCGCCATTGCCGATGTTTGTAAACCTGGATCATTCCATTGAAATAAATAAGAAGGCGTTCCTCCTGTAGTAATAATTGTTGCACTTCCTGTACTTAAATTGCAGGAAGAGGGGGTAGAGCTGCTTGTTACATTTAATATGGAAGGCTGCACAATATTATTTGACTGGCTTGCTGAGCAACCTTTAGTATCATTTACAACCAAAGTATAATTACCAACACCTAAATTTGAAGCGGTGGCACTTGCACTTACATTAGGTGTCCAGCTGTAAGTGTAAAAAGGCATACCTCCAGATATTGTATAGGAGATAACACCATTAGTATCCCCTTCACAGGTGATGTTCGAAATAAGATTATTTTGAATTATTAGTTCGTTTGGTTGAGAAATTATTGCAGAGGAATCAGTAATAAAGCAGCCAACAGCATCTGTAATTTTAACCAGGTAAGTTCCTGCACATAAGTTTTCTGCCATGTAACTTGTTTGTAATCCTGGATCATTCCAAGCAATTGTGAGGGGAGGAGTACCTCCGTTATAAAGTAAAGTGGCAGAGCCGTCGCACAATCCAAAACAGCTTGGCTTTTGTATCCCTGTAATAGCAGATGCAATCGCTGGAGGGCTCACAATAAGGATTGAAGCAGAGCCAGTACAGCCTGTATTGTTAGTTACAGATAAGGTATTTAACCCTGCACTTAAGTTTGTCGGATTTATAATTGTTTGTCCCCCAGGTGTCCACAAAAAACTAAAAGGAGCACCTGTTCCTGAAACAGTTGCTCTTGCGCTTCCATTTGAAAATTCAAAACAGGAAGGGTTTGACGAGCTATCAATTGTTACAACTAAGTCGCTAATATCATTTACAATTATGTCAGCATACAAAACGCAAGCCATTCCGTCGGTAACTTTAACTGTATATATGTTTGCCAGCAACCCTGTTGCACAATCTAAGGTGTCTGTAATGGCGCTATTCCACAAATAATTATATGGCGGAGAACCTCCAGAAACTATCACACAGGCTTGTCCATTAGTTTGTCCGCAATCAGAATTTGTTGAGGAGGCACTTGCAGTCATTAGTGGAGGTTCTGTTAATAAAATAGCACCCCCAGAGCTACAGCCTTGCGAATCAGTAATTGTAACGGTGTTACTACCAGCACACAAATCGCTTGGGTTAAAAATGTTTTGTAATCCAGGTAACCATAAATAATTATAAGGAGGCACACCGCCTGAATTACTTGCCGTTATAGCGCCATCACACATGCCGTTGCAGGGGATTTTTAATACGTTTACAGCGCTTGTTAATTGATTTGGTTGAAAAATAGTATCTGTCAAAATTGCAATACACCCATTAGCGTCTGTAATGGTGCAATTGAAAACACCAGCGCACAAGCCTGTTTTAGTTGCATTTGTTGATAATCCAGTTTGCCAATCATAAGAATATGGAGGGCTTCCACCAACAGCTGTTACTTGTACAAAGCCATCACAAAGACCAAAACAGCTAATGTTTCCAATTGAGCTAATAGTAGCCGTTAATTGCTCTGGGGAAGCTATGGTGGTAGCGGCAACCGATGAACAGCCATGAGCATCGGTGGTAGCAACAGAAAAGGAAGTTGCGCATAAGCCTATTGCTGTTTCTGTTCCTTGGTTAGAAGGGTCGTTCCATTGGTAAAAATATGGTGGAAAGCCATTGCTTGCTGCTGCGGTTGCCGTGCCATTGCAATCGCCCTTACATAAAACACTTGTATTATTAATAAATGTGCTTATTGCGTTAGGGTTTAACAAGGTTACAGCCGCAAGCTTAATACAACCATTAAAATCAGTAACCGTAACATTATAAACCCCACTACCGTATCCCGTAATACTTGAAGTAGTTGGATTACCTGGCGTTGCCCATAAATAAGAGTATGGAGGGGTTCCGTCCAAGGCACTAACTAGTGCAGAACCATTTGAAAACCCATAACAGGAAGGGTTTATACCAAAAGCGTTAGCAATTAATGGGGGAGGTTCGGTTATGATAATACTTTCTGTGGCAGAACAATTGAGATTATCCGTAGCAATAACAGAGTAAATACCTGCCACTAAATTAGAAGCCGTTGGTGTAATTTGTCCATTGTTCCATAAATATGTAAATGGTAAAGCCCCTCCAGACAAATTAATAGTTGCGCTCCCATCATTTTGTCCATTACACAAAACATTGGTGGAGGTAATTGAGGAATTTGGTCCAGAAACATTTGCTATAGAAACAGGTAAGCTAGCCGAGCACAAATTAACATCTTTAATGGTAACTGTATAGCTGCCAATTGCCAATCCTGCGACATTTGCGCTTGTTTGCCCACCAGACCATGACCATGTATATGGGGCAAACCCTCCGGAGCCTGTTAGCAAAGCACTTCCATTGGATTGACCACAAATAGCATTTGTAATAACAGCACTAAATGAAAGGGGAGCGGGTTCTGTAATATTAGCAAAAGCAGTTTTAACGCAGCTTTTCGAATCATTTACGGTTACGGTAAATGAATTAACTGTTAATCCAGAAACAGAAGCTGTAGTATAGCCGCCCGGCAACCAAAGATAAGAATAAGGTGGAGACCCTCCCAAAACAGTTGCTGTGGCAGTCCCATCCGACCCTCCAGAACAACTTATGTTTGTGAAGCTAGTGTTTACAGTTAATAAACTGGGTTGAATAACATTTACCGAAGTTGTTGCAGCGCACCCAAAAACATTTGTAACAATAACATTATAAGTACCTGCGCTGAGGTTAGAGGCTGTTGCAGATGTTTGCCCTCCTGAGTTTGACCATAAATAACTATAAGGACTCAAGCCTCCAGAAGCAGAAACAGTTGCCGTACCATTATTTCCATTGTAACAAAATACAGATGTTTGTAATGTTGATAGTAATGGCGACGCTCCAGTTTGTATATTGATGGTTGCTGTATCAATATGTCCGCAGGTTCCTGTAGTATCGGAGGCATAAAGCGAAGCTGTGAAACTTCCAATATTTGTATATGTGTGAGTTTGCGAAAAACCAGTAGCTATAGGACTTCCATCACCAAAATCCCATTGGAAATTTGTACCACTGCTACCAGTATTATTAAATGATACAGTATGCGGGGCACAGCCTGAATGTGATCCAATTAAAACCGCTACAGCACTTGGTTTTACCTGTAAATCCATTTTTATGACCGCATTATTGCAATTATTGCTATTATTATTTCTCGACCAAGCTGTTGGGGTGGTTGGGAAATTGTCAAACCCGCCACAACTAGCACAAACAGATTGATATATAAATCCTCTTTTGTCAAACCGGCTAGTCCCTCCATCAACATGATCGCCGATAGGGCTATTTTCACCAAAAAATGTAGCATATAATAAGGATTGAGCATTGGGTCGCAATACCATAAAATAAAAGTCACATCCATCGGTAGTAGATTTATAAGCATTGCCAGTAACAGGCATTCCGGTAACTGAAGAAGGGGATGGTTGGCCAAAAGCGTAAGAACACCTTCCCCAGCCTGCTATATATATGCTTTGACAGCTGTCTACAAGGAAAGCTGTTGGTGATAAATTGGGATTGAGGTTGCCTGTTCCTATTACAGTAGAAAAAATTGTAGCATTTAGTTCTTTGTTAATTTTATGGATGAACTGCCCACTATTAGGGATTGAATATATGCCAGGTGTAAAAGGATATGCCCCCTTTGTTTGCCCGTAAATATAAATATCATTATTATCATCTGTTTCTATCAGATAGGATTGATCGTAAGCCGCCGTACCTATATATGTTGAATAAAGTAATGAAGATCCATTACTACTAATTGCAGAAACAAAACCGTCAGCAGGTCCGCCCTTGAAGGTTGGATTTAAAACTCCTGCCGTAGTAGGAAAATTGGCGCTTGCAGTTCCGCCGGTAATGTACAATATGTTGTTTAGGTCTAACTTTAAGCCATAAGCAGCATCATCTGCGCTACCTCCTATGTAAGTGCTAAAAACTAGTGAGCCAAGATTTGCATTCATTTTAAATACACAGCCATCTTGGGTTCCACCAAGAGATGCATCAAATGCTCCTGTTGAAGTAGGGAAATTTGACGAACGGGTTGATCCTACAACAAAAACATTGCTATTGTTGTCTAGTATTATTTCCCCTCTGCCATCGTCGGCATAATTAAATTTAAGAGACCCGAATACAGACTCGTCCGCGTTTATATTTACTCCATCGTCTCCCGTCCCTCCGATAAAGGTGGATGCCAACAGTGCTCCTGCGGTATTAAATTTTCCTACAATAATGTCATACCCTCCATTATGAGTAGCGTCATATGCCCCTAAAGTGGCCGGAAAATTAATAGAGTTGGTTCTTCCTGTCAAATATAATTCGTTGTTATTATTTACAAAAAGACTGTGGGGCTGCTCATTTTTCGACCCTCCATAATAGGTTGAAAATAAAATTGTAGTCCCATTAGAATTATATTTTGTAATGGCAATATCATACGGGTAGGTAGATGAAGTCCAAGGCAGGCCTCCATTAAATGTGTTATCCCAGGCTCCGATAGTTGTAGGATAGCCTGATGATGCTGCAATACCTGCAGTATAAATATTGCCGCTATTATCATAAGTAGCTGTAAATCCCCAGTTATCGGCAAATGAGCCGGTATAGGTAGAGGCAATTAGGACAGGGTCTATTACAAGTGGTAAACTTGTGTCATATTTGTTTTTTATAGAAAAGCTAAGAATATTTTTCTCTAGTTTATAAGAACAAGCGATTTCTTTTTTAACTCCATCTATCATTTGATAGGCAAATGGTTTTTGTTCAACAACCTTTCCCAAGCTTGTTTGAATATATAAGTTACCGTTTTTTATATGCATTTTATCCGCTCCCACATATTCAAATTTTATATCTGAAGGGTCGCCGCCGGCATTTATTACTAGGTCGTATTTTAAATTTTGCTCCAAATTATACACATTCATATCAATAAAAGGATATAAATTTTCATAAGATACTTCCTCAAAAAGTTTTACCCCCGTCGCCCAATTGCTAGAATCGTTACCTAAAAAGTAATTTCTATGAAATGATAAAGGCGTATTCCCTTTAACAACGACCTTATTATTGCTATTCAAAAAATTAACTTTAAAGGAATGGTAGTGGATTTTTGGAGCTTTGTTTTCGTTTTTTTTATTGTCGTGGAAGTTGATTTTTTCGGTAAAAAAATAAGTAAAAGTGTTTTTTTCTAAAAACAATTTACCCCCAGCAAATTCCGTCTCAAACAATACTTGTTTTGGCCATTGATTTTTGTTTTCTTCAAATATCAATTTCGGACCCTTTATTATTTTTTCTTCGGCCTTAACGGATATTATAGAAATAAGAATGAAAATATAAAGAAGTAATGTTTTCATCTGAGAGCTTAATTTACTTTTATACTTTTAAAATTTATACTCGCAATTTTATTTATTTATTTATTTATTGTATTTTGATTAAACCCTTTATTGAATTTTAGATAGAGGAAAAAAACGGACACTTTTGAATCTGTAGTTTCCAAATTTTATATAAAATATTTAATGAGGCACTCCTTTTTTTGATTGCAAACAACACATTATAAAAACTTGTATTATAACCAATAATAATTGTTATTCCTTTAATTTTATTAATGATTCCACAATATGTCAATTACAAATATACAAAAAAACAACAATAAAACATAGGGCTAAACCTTAGAGAAAAAAAATGCAAATTAAAAATCAGGAGGTTTATAAAAATCAACTTTTTTTTATTGAAATAAATAAAAACAAACAGAAAGCTGTTGATTATAATAATATAGACTCAGTTGAATGAAATTAGATTTTGTATTTTAAGACGAATAATTTATATGCATTGCAGGGGTTTTTGTTATTTTCCCTGCAATATATTTGCAAAATTTAATATTTGTTTTTATCATTACCTTTTGTTATTAATATAAATTATAAGGTTAACAACACTCTATGAATAATTATTTTTATAAATCTTTTATAATTATTATTTGTAGCATTTATTTTACTAAAATAAATGCTCAAGAGTGTGGTTATGTATATGTAAGCGTTAATGGCGCAATTAGCGGCAGTGCCGGAACAAAATCTCTGCCAGCAAGCCTCTCTTATGGACTTACGCTTGTGAGTTCCACAAATAAAATTATACGAATGTCTGCTGGGAATTACAATATTAGTAATGAATTAATTATTCCTGGAAATATTACCATCGAGGGCGGATTCCATTCTTCTACTTGGGTTAAAAGTAATACCACGCAAACAATAATAAATCGCGACAGCTTAAATATCCTTACAAATCCTAATCGGCTTATCGGCTTAACGTGCAATGCAATTTCAGGATTTAGATTGTTAGATCTTACAATTAACATTGCCGACGCAGTAGGAGATGGTGTTTCTGTTTACGGGATATATGTAAATAATTGTACCAACTATGTAATATCTAGATGTAAAGTAAATACAGGAAAAGGCTCAGATGGTTTGCCAGGAACGCCTGGCTTAAATGGTGTTATTGGGGAATTTGGTCTTTCAGGCGAGAATGGAGAGAATATTGGTAATTGTTGCAGATTAGGAGGGGAGGGTGCCGACAGCTCCTTTGCAGGAAGTTATGGCGGAGGAAATGGCGGTTTTGGAGGAGAAAGAGGAGGTTTTATTACAGATACAACGGTAGTGCTTGGGGTAACATTTTATTATAATAATCCAGGAAGTGATTATACAAACGCTGGTCTTTCTGGTCTTTTTGGATTGGGATATGGAGGGGTCCCAGGAGGCAGTGGTGGTGCAGGAGTTTGTCAGACGCAATATTATCAGCAATGTTGGGGTGATCCTTCTCAAAATAATGGAGAGGAAGGAAATCCTGGAATAGATGGTTTGCAAGGGATAGTGGGAATACAGGGAACTGCATCCACTACAGGAGGCTATTACATTCCTGGAACTGGAACACTTGGACTTAAAGGTAAAAATGGCGGTGGTGGTGGTGGCGGTGGCGGCGGTGGTGGAAAAGGTTGTGAGCCTGCTATCATAAATGTGAATACCGGCGATACAATAAGTTATGTTTCGGGCTCTGGTGGTGGTGGTGGTGGTGGTGGTGAGGGAGGCGAAGGAGGGTATCCTGGTAATGGCGGATCAGGCGCAGGAGGTTCTTTTGCAATTTTTATTTGGGCAAATGGAATAAATGGTGTGATAAGGGATTGTTCCTTGACGCCGGGCTTAGGTGGACAGGGAGGTATAGGGGGACAAGGAGGCGCTGGAGGCGCTGGAGGCATTGGAGGTGCTGGAGGTAACCTTATGAATGATTCTACTCAGCAGCACAGTTGCCAGACAGGAGAAGGAGGGAATGGCGGACAAGGCGGACAAGGCGGGCAAGGGGGACAAGGCGGAAATGGTTCGAATGGTTTAAGCATTCCAATTTATCAGCAGCCTGGTCAAAATCCAGTAATGCTTTCAAACATGTATAATATTTTTGAACCCATAGTTACAGCTACTTTTTATGGATGCTCTAATGCCGATATTATATTTTCAACAGTAGCTTCTGGAAATATAAATTGGGTTTTTGGGGTAGGTGCAAATCCTTCAACAGCTTCTGGTGCAAATGTAAGTGTGCAGTATGATAATGGAATGCCGGGTTTTAGAAGCATCACTTTAATTGTTGATGGTGTTCCTTATCCATTAGCAAATTTTATAAATATACCAACAGATTTTGCACCTCCCGAAGTTTCTGCTTCCAAAGAAGTTGTATGTGTAGGCGATACAGTAATTTTTTCAACTACAGGGGCAGCAAACACATACAGTTGGAACATACCAGGGGGTTCAAGCTTTTCCTCCACATTACAAAACCCTGGAAATGTAACTTTTTCTAGTCCAGGAACAGTTTTAGTTTCACTGACTACAACCAGTTGTTGTGGTACATCTCTTACAACAAAAGAGATTGAGGTAATTACAGCACCTTCTGTAAATATTGGACCAGATTCAACTATTTGTTTTACAGATCCAAAACCATTGTTAAATGCGGGAAATCCGGGTGCAACATTCCAGTGGAAACTTAATGGCCTTGTGATAGGTGGCAACAGCCAGACTTTTCAAACTGTTTTGGCCGGGGTATATTCTGTAAATGTTAGTTATGGTTCTTGTTCAAGTGAAGATTCAATGAATTTGGTTATTATTACAAAACTCCCTGTTTCATTAGGTAATGATATACTTATTTGTTTGAATGATACACTTCCAGTTTTAGATGCAGGGCTTATAGACATGCAAAATTATTTATGGACAATGAATTCTAATCCTGTAGGGATGAATAACCAAACATTACAAACTATAAGTGCAGGGGTATATACTGTTTCAGTTACTAGTTCAACAGGGTGTTTAGGTAAGGATACTATTTTGTTAACAATTAAAGATCCAATAATTGAACTTGGAAACAATTATACGATTTGTTCTAATGAAAACTTTCCATTGTTAAATGGAGCTAATCCTGGGGCAACATTTAGCTGGACATTAGATGGATTGCCAATAGGTTCAAATACACAAACACTTCAAACAGCAGCAGCAGGAGTTTATTCATTAATTGTTACAAGTCCAGCAGGATGCTCTGCTCAAGACAATGTTACGTTAAACGTAATACCTGCTTTAAATGCTGCAATGAATTTACCAGGCACAGGAATTGTTGGCGCGGCGGTATCTTTTACAGACAACTCTTCTCCAAGCCCAACTGCATGGAATTGGAATTTTGGCGACGGCTCAGCAAATAATACGACACAAAACCCAAGCTATACATACCTTATCGCCGGACAATATGCTGTTTTTTTAATTGTTAATAATACAACCTGTTCCGACACCGTATTTTCCTTAATTACAATTAACAACAATTGTACTACATTAGGATTAACTGCATCTTTTAGCGCTTCGGAAGATACTGTTAACCTAAACGGAAACGGGCTGGTTACATTTACCAATACAAGCTTAAATTCGAATTCTTGGCTATGGGATTTTGGTGATGGGTCCTTTTCTGCAGAACAAAGCCCAACGCATGTTTATACTGTTGAGGGTAATTATACTGTAAGCCTCACATCTTATAATGAAAATTGTTTATCTACTTTAAGCATAACAATGGTAGTAATAAAAAGTTCTCTTGGTGTTAATGATTTGAAATTAGACAAGCATAATTTAATTATTTACCCCAATCCAAGTGATGGAGTTTTCACAATAGAAATAGAGGGAATTGATAAATTTAAAAATATTCAGATCATAAATATTTTAGGAGAACAAGTTTTCATTTCAGAAAACACAGCTAGTCTAATTTCTAAAGATGGGCGTGCCGCGAGTTTTGATTTAAGTGCTTTTCCTAAGGGAGTTTATTTTGTAAAAACATTGTTGTCAATTGAGGATCCATTGTTGCAGCATTTGCCAGATTCACATCTGGTTGTGGTTAAAAAAATAATTCTAAATTAACTAATAGGGGAAAAATTAATTTTTAAAACAAAAAAAATAAACTTTTTTGCTAATAAAAATAAATTAAAATAAAAAAATGAAATTATTAATAAAACATATAATATATTTTATTGCTTTGTTTTTCTTTTTTATTGAAGATTCTGGAAAAATATTTGCTCAACAATGCAATATTATTTATGTAAGTCCAAACGGGGCATCTTCCGGAGTAGCCGGGACAAAATTGGCACCAGCTTCTTTGACCTATGCCCTCAGTTTAGTTAGCGCCACCGACAATAGAATTTTTATGGCGTCGGGCACATATACAATTTTCAATGCTATAAATATGTTGTCAAACCTTACTATTGAGGGCGGCTATAATGTGAGCACTTGGGAAAAAAGTAATTCTTCTACCACCACAATTTATCGCGATAACTCAAACCCTCAGACAGGTCCGAACAGATTGGTAGCAATGTATTGTAACAGTATTTCAAATTTTCATTTACAGGATTTAACAATTAGAATTGCAAATGGTTTTGGTGGAGGTATTTCTGTTTATGTAATATATATGGAAGCTTGCTCGGGATATGAAATAGTACGTTGTAAAATTATTGCCGGAAATGCGGGAAATGGAACAGGAGGAACAAATGGAAGTAATGGCATGGCAGGGGCGGCAGGTTCTGTAGGAGAAAACGGTTCAAATAATGATACAGGACCTCGGCTAGGAGGCCTTGGTGCTTCGGGCTCATTTCCTGGAAGTAATGCCGGGGGAAACGCTGGCGATGGAGGACAAAGAGGTACAGCTGATTGTTCCCTCTGCGGCGACCCAAGTTATGCCTCCAATGGTTCTCCGGGACAAAATGGGACGGTTAGCTTAAATGGAGGTGGATATGGGGGTGCTGGGGGGCAAAAAATTGTTACTTGTATTTACCCTACAAGCCCACCTAGAACATCTTTAAATGATGGCGGCTTAGGAACCGATGGTGTTGATGGTTTAGTCGGAACTGTTGGTGCTATTGGGCTTGATGGATTTATTGGCGGTTTTTATATTCCTGGAAATGGAATAAATGGAACAAGTGGAACAAATGGACATGGCGGTGGTGGTGGTGGTGGCGGTGGTTCTATTGGCGGCATTCCATATGATTGTCTTTTTGGATTGCCTCCAAATAAAAATGGAACAGGAGCTGGCGGCGGCGGCGGCGGTGAAGGTGCTCAAGCAGGAACTGGAGGCACAGGAGCTACTGGTGGCGGGGGTTCTTTTGCTATTTATATTTATAATAATGGAGCAAATGGATTTATAAAAGACACCAAAATTACTTCCGGTATTGCTGGTACAGGAGGGACAGGTGGTTTGGGTGGAACTGGAGGAGCGGGGGGCTTGGGGGGCTCGCGAGGAGGGGCTTTGAATACTTATGTTGGTGCAGGAGGAAATGGTGGAAGGGGCGGCAACGGAGGCGATGGTGGAGAGGGAGGGAAAGGCTCTGACGGAGTTAGTTTTCTTATTTATGAAGATGGGGTAGGTACCCCGGTAAGTGAACAAAATGTTTATTCGCTGCAGCAACCATTTGTTTATGTTCAATATTCGGGTTGTACAAATGCTCCTGTTACATTTTCGACTAATGCAACGGGTACAGTTATTTGGTTTTTTGGCGCTGGCGCTACTCCTGCATCTGGAAGCGGAATATCTGCAACAACAAAATATACTACTTTAGGGAGAAAAACATTTACCATGGTGAATAATGGTATATCTTACACATTTACTGATTTCATTGAAATATTTACCAGTGGTATTAGTACAGTCCCTAATATTATTTCTACAAGTACAAATGTTTGTAAAGGAAGCTCTAATACTTTTAGTTCTTCCGTTATAGATGATAATTATGTTTGGTATTTTATTCGAAACAATATTATAGATACGATAACAGGTGCGGGTTTGCAGAACGTTAGCTATACATTTGATTCAGCAGGTAGTTATCAGGTGATATTAAAAACAATTGATTATTGCTGCGGGGAATCATTTCCTGATACAATTACAGTTACTGTAGAAGGAATTGTTCAGCCGGAAATTTTTATACAGTCAGAAAACACAACAAATACAACTTGCAAGGGAGGAGCATTTACTTTTAGTGCCGAAGTTTTTAATGCAGGTCCAAATGCTGCTTTTCAGTGGTTAGTGAATGGTAGTTTTGAAGGGTCAGATTATGCAATTTTTTCACCGTCAACATTATTAAATTTTGATAGCGTAGCATGTATCGTTACCTCCTCCTTGGGTTGCTCGGCAGGAGAAAAAGATACAACTACTTATATAATGGTGAAAGTGATTGATTTACCAATTGTTAGTTGCGCAGCTGATTCAATTATTTCTGGCGCACCAACTTTTTTTACATCTTCTATAGCTTCAGCAGGAGAGCCCCCATACTCCTATTCGTGGAGCTTTGGAGATAATACCTATGGGATAGGTGATACCGTTTCACATATTTACGAATTAGCTGGCACATACGATTACCAAGTGAATGTTTCTGATACCAATGGTTGTAATGGGTTTTGCTCTGGAACGATAATAATTATTACTAAATTAAATGCAGCATTTAATGCTTCCACCACAATAGGCTGCCCCTCCTTACATGTAGAATTTACTAACAATAGCGATTTTGCAATTACATACCATTGGGATTTTGGTGATGGAGAAAGTTCTGTTTTGGAAAACCCTTCGCATAATTATTTAAATCCAGGAATATTTACTGTTACTCTTTTGGCTTTTGGTGCAACAGGAGTAGACAGTTCGGTAGTGACAAGTCAAGTTTATGTTTATTCAAAGCCCGTGGCTAATTTTCAAAGCTTTACATCAGAATATGGCGATACGGTTTATTTTGCAGACAATTCTATAGATGCAATTAGTTGGTATTGGGATTTTGGCGATAGTAATAATGATAGCATTCAAAACCCTATACATATTTACGATGCTAATGGAAATTATAATATTTCGCTTATTGTTACCAATAGTTATGGTTGTAGCGACACTACTTTAAAACCATCGTTCGTAAAAATAAACGTAGGTTTAGAAAATTATTTTTTTACAAAATCAAATATTGTTGTTTATCCTAATCCCTTTTCTAACGAGTTAAATATTGGAATTTCTCCTGAAAAAGAGAGTGTTTTAAACCTTGCCTTATTTAATTTGGAGGGTATCCAATTACTTTCCGAGAAGAGAAAAGTTAATGAAGCAGAGCAACAAATTAAAATAAATAATTTAAAAAACAAATTAGTTCCCGGAATGTATCTTTTAGAATTGGAATATGCTGGTCAGAAGATTTATACAAAATTAATATATCAGGAATAGTAAATAATATATTTTGACTAAGGCCTAGCGGTTTTTCATAATTATTGGCAATGCAACTTTTTCTATTTGTTTTGTATCTAGATATTAAACTAGAATACTATTTTAAAACGAACGAATTATAGTAAATCCAAATTGTTTCAATTTTATAAAAAGTAAATAGAACTAAATAATGTTAATACTCAATAAAATATTAAAATTAAATTAATGATTTTTAGTTACAAAAACATCCTTTTTTTTATAGCATTTCTTGCAATTTTTTTTATTAACAGTAATATAGAAAAAAGCTTTGCCCAGGAATGCAATATTATATACGTATCGCCAACCGGTGCATCATCTGGTTTAGCTGGCACCAAAGCAAACCCGGCAACACTCCCTTATGCCTTTGCACTTGCTAACGCTACTAATAATCAATTGAGGCTTGCTGTGGGGGATTACAGCATTTCAAATGAACTTACTATGATTAGCGGGATAACTATGGATGGTGGGTTTGACCCAACAAACAACTGGGAAAAAACAAATTCCCTGCATACAATTATTTTCAGAGACTCTACAAATACAGATCCTCTTCCAAATCGAATTTTAGCAGTAGAATGTTTAAACATTAGTAATTTCAGTATACATGATTTAACAATAATTGTTGGTGATGCAACTCCTAGTATTAATAGCGTAACAACATATGGGATTCATCTTTTCGACTGCATGTCTTATAATTTTTCTCGATTAACAATTACCTCTGGCAATGGTACTGATGGTATTGATGGTGTACCAGGGGCCAATGGAGTAAATGGCGCAAATGGTACTTTTGGCGAGCTTGGAGATGAAGATGGGGGATGTTGTACTGCTGGCGGAACAGGTGGTTCGGGCTCTTATCCTGGAAGTAATTTTGGAGGTGCTGGGGGGAATGGTGGAGCTAGAGGAACAGGGAAATGTTTTGGTTCGGGAAACAATACTGCTCCTAATGCAGCAAATGGACAAATGGGTTTAGGCATAGGCGGCGGCTTGGGAGGTGTTGGCGGTGCCGGATTGTGCGCTAATTTTTTTTCAATTGGCTGCGACCAAACTCCTGCAAATAATGGCGGCGATGGTGCCGATGGTATAAATGGTGCCGATGGTATAAACGGAGCAAATGGTGTTTTTGTTTTTTCTAATTACTTTATTCCCGGTGACGGAGCGGATGGACAACAAGGGAATCATGGTGGTGGCGGTGGTGGTGGTGGTGGTGGTGGATCTCAGGGCTGTATTACAACTTGTTTTGGAGATAATAATGGTGCTGGTCCAGGAGGAGGAGGTGGTGGAGAAGGAGGACAGGGAGGTTTTGGGGCAACAGGAGGTAAAGGCGGAGGAGGTTCTTTTGCAATTTATATTGATTCCAATGGGGTGAATACAACCTTGAAAGATTGTTTACTTAATTCGGGACAACAAGGCAACGGCAGCTATGGCGGAACCCCAGGAGGTATTGGCGGGGGGAGTTCTGGAGCAGGAGCTGGCAGCCCTGGTTGCGATATAGGTAAGGCAGGTAAAGGCGGGGCTGGAGGAAAAGGCGGTTTGGGCGCCAATGGAGGCAACGGTATTCCAGGCGTAAGTTTACCTCTCTTTGAAGATACAGCAGGAATTGCAATTGCACAATCAGATATGAAAGCTAATGTTGAACCAGCTATTTATGTTCAAAATTCAGGTTGTACCTATTCAGATGTTAATTATACTACTAACGCTACAGGAATCATACAATGGTTTTTTGATGGTGGGGCTATTCCTCTTAGCGGAAGCGGTGATACCGTTATGACACAATATGATATTATGGGGCGTCACTCAATAACACTTGTTGTAGATGGTGTTCCATATATGTTTACTGATTTTACTGGTGTTTTTTCTGATGGAACTATAGTACTTCCTTCAATTAGTGGCTCTGACACGGTTTGTCCGGGAAGTACAGCAAGTTATTCTGCCCTATTCCCAAGCTCCTTTACTGTATTAGATTACGAATGGAAAATGTATAACCCGGGCTCTTTAATTGCTAATCAAGTTGGGTCTAGCCCTAGTTTTGTTTATTCTTTCCCAACAACCACTGGAAAATATATGGTTACACTAAAAACAAAGTCTCCATGTTGCGGCTGGTCAAAAATAGACACTTTTTATGTTGCTGTTGTGCCTTTCCTTCCTACAGATGTTTATGTTTCTGCATCTGCTCCAATAATTTGCGAGGGGGAACAGGCAACATTTTTTGCTATCCCATTAAACGGAGGCAATAATCCAAGCTATCAATGGAATGTAAATGGCTTAAATTCGGGGGGCACAACAAATATTTTTCAGTCTTCAGCACTTAATAATAATGATGCAATTACTTGTATAATGACTAGCTCATACCCTTGTCCATTAAACACTCCGGCAAGCTCTTTGCCTTTTATTATTGCTGTAAATTCGCCACCTTTGGTAGTATGTAGTTCTGTAAATAATTATTTGGGAGGTATTACAGGTTTTAGTGCCATCCTGTCCGGCGGTGCATCACCTTATTTATATAATTGGAATTTTGGTGACGGAGGTACAGATACATCTAATGCACCATTCCATTTATATGGAGGTACAGGGCAATATAATTATTCTTTAACGGTTACAGATACAAACGGCTGTTTGGGAATTTGCACAAATACATTAAATATAGTTGTTGCGCCCTTTGTAAATGCAGGATTAACGTATAATCAAACTAGATTATGTGGCAGCACATCCGTTATTTTTACAGATACAAGCATTGGGTCGGCCACATGGTGGCAATGGGATTTTGGTGATGGTAGTGCATCCTCTTCCTTACAAAACCCCACACATATTTATGTCACACCAGGTTATTATACCGTTACGCTTATAGCAGGAAACGCTATCTATTCTGATACCCTTGATAGTCCGAATATTATTTCAGTTTTTGTTGTGCCTGCAGCAAACATATCATTTATAAACGATACGATTTGTTTCCCCCTAACACAGAATTTTTTTGATATTTCTCCTAATTCTTCATCCTGGCTTTGGGATTTTGGCGATGGTTCTATTGGATCAACTCTACAAAACCCTTTCCACAAATACGCTGCTCCAGGAACATACCCTATAACACTTACGGTAAATTCAATAGATGGATGCTCTGATATTGCTACCAGCACAGTAATTGTTCTTCCTGCACCCAAAGCCTCTTTCTCACAAAGTGCCGCTACTATTTGTAGTGGCGGAACTGTTGTATTTACAGATATTTCAAATAATGCTATTCAGTGGAACTGGGATTTTGGTGATGGTAGCTCATTTTTGGGAGCGGCACCGCCACTGCATGTTTATTCCACACAGGGGGTATATAACGTCTCCTTATCAGTTGAAAACGCTTTGGGTTGCAAGGACGATACTACCATTATAGCAGCAGTAAATGTAAATTTGAGACCAGACGCCCTTTTCCAAATTAGCACCCTAGAAAATATCCATGCTGGTACCGAAGTATTATTTGAAAACCAGAGTGTAAACTACAATGAATGGCTTTGGAACTTTGGCAATGGTTCGTTTGATTCCATTAACGTAAATGCTAAAGTGGTGTATTCAAATCCAGGCGTTTATAACGTAATGCTTTATGCGATATATGGGCCCGATTGTTTAGATAGCATGTTGCTGAAAGTTACTGTGAATGATTTTGAATCAATTTATGTACCGGCGGCATTTACTCCTAATGGAGATAATGTTAACGATGTATTTTTAGCTCGAGGAAATGGATTAACAGGATTTAAAATGTATGTTTTTAATCGTTGGGGAGAGGTCCTTTTTAAATCTGTAGATATCAATGATGGCTGGGATGGAAAGGTGCAAGACAAGCTTGTTCCTGATGGCGTTTATTCCTATCGTATTCTATATTCGAAAAAATCTATTCCTTTAGAAAAGTATGAAAAAATTGGTTCATTTGTATTACTAAATAATGAATTTTAAAGGGGTAATTTTATGTTAAATTCAATAGACTCAAAACGCAACACTTTTTTTTATATTTATTTTTTGTTAATTTTTATTAGCGCATGTTCTTATGAAAAAGCAGACCCTTATTACGAAGGTAACGGGTATCCCCAAGCGGTAGGGAAAATTATAGAAAACAAATGTGCCACAAGCGGCTGCCACAATGAAAAGAGTAAAGTAGCCGTTGCGGGATTGTCTCTCGAAAGCTGGAATCAATTATTTGAGGGAAGTCGCTCAGGGGCAATAGTTATTCCATATCAACCAGATTTTAGCACATTGATTTATTATACCAACTCTTACAATGAATTTGGCGCAATACATTTAAGTCCAAAAATGCCAATTGGAAAAGAAGCCTTGACCAAGGAGGAGATGAAAATATTATATGAATGGGTAAAAAACGGCGCAGCTAATTCACAAGGGGATATAAAGTTTCCTGATACCGTAAATCGGAAAACAGTATACTTAACCAATCAAGGTTGCGATGTTGTTACACTTATTGATTCTGAATCAAAGTTAGCGATGCGTTATGTGGATGTAGGAGCAAGCCCTTCTATTGAAGGACCACACATGGTAAAAGTAGCTTTTAACAATCAGTTTTGGTGCGTTTCTTTTATTGCCGGTACATATTTTCAAAAATTTAGCACCATTGACAATTCACTCATAGGTCAGGTTTTACTTGGTTTTGGCTCTTGGAACACTTTTGCAATTTCAAAAGACTCAAAAGTCGCTTACGTTATAGATTGGAGTAGTGCCGGTAAGGTAGCTGTTGTAAATTTAGAGGATATGACAGCAATTGTTTATTCAGGATTTAGTTATCCGCATGGCTCTTCTTTAAATGCAAGTGATGATACCTTATATGTAACTTCACAATTAGGAAATTATCTTTATAAAATTCCAGTGAATAATTTTTCTGAACTACAACTGATTTCTTTAAATGGGTTGCCTCCAAACAATACAACATCATTAGACCCTCATCAAATAATTTTTTCTCCGGATGGGTCAAAGTATTTTATAACCTGTCAAAAAAGCAACGAAATAAGGGTTTTTAAAACTTCCAACGATAGCTTGATTGCGACATTAGCCACAGGGCAATACCCTCAAGAAATGGGTATTTCATCTACAATGCCATATTTGTTTGTAAGTTGCATGGAGGACAATAGCTCTTCAAACAATTCAGAGAGAGGGAGTATTTCAATAATTAATTATAATGACAATACATTAATTAAGCAAATTTATGCTGTTTATCAACCTCATGGAATAGTTGTAGACGATGAGTATCAGCGTGTTTATATTGCGAACAGAAATATAAACACAAGCGGCCCGGCACCCCACCACTCTTCCGTTTGTTTTGGTAGAAATGGTTATGTAACAGCAATTGATATGCATACGCTATTACCTATTTCCGGATTTAAAGCAGAAGTGTCCGTAGATCCATATGGGCTAGGCATTTCCAATTAATTTAATATACTCTATTTTAAAATAACCATCTATTGTTAAAGGAAACCACAAAATGAAACAAAAGAAATTTAGCAGTGCAATTATTTGCTCTTTAATAATAATTACAATAGTTGCATGTAAAAAAGAAGGTATGGGTGGAAAAGCAACGCTGGCAGGAGCTGTAAAACACCATACTATGGTTATTCCTAATTCTATTGTTTATATTAAATATGGTGCCAAGGAGTTTCCTGGTACTGATATAACAAATTATAATTTTAAAGTAACAGCAGACATTTCTGGAAAATATGCAATTAACAATTTGGCCAGTGGGGATTATTATTTATATTGCATAGGTTATGACCAAGCTGCATCCGAAACTGTATTTGGAGGAATTTTTGCAAAGATAAAATGGACCGATAGAAAAAAAGAGACCAATATAGACATACAGGTAACAGAGTAATGAATTGCAATTAAATTTTGAATATGATAGGTGTTTTATTTACAAATTGATTGTAATTTTTTTTACAATAGACTCGCTTTAATACTAATATTCAAAGTGCCCAAATTCAGAACTAATTGTTAGTTTTTTATTTTTGCTGGCTTCCACTCTGCCAACAATCTGAGCATCCACATTAAATGATTTTGAGATTGAAATTATATTCGCTGCAATTGATTCGGGAACGTATAGCTCCATTCTATGGCCCATATTAAATACGGTGTACATTTCTTTCCAATCTGTGCCGCTTTGTTCTTGAATTAATTTAAATAATTTTGGAGTAGGGAATAAGTTGTTTTTTATAATGTGTAAATTATCTATAAAGTGCAATACTTTAGTTTGTGCACCGCCACTGCAGTGAACCATTCCGTGAATAAGCGATCTGTCATTTTCGCTTGAATGTGTTGGACTTTTAGTTTGGTAAGTATCTAAAATTTTCTTTATTATAGGGGCGTAGGTGCGAGTAGGCGAAAGAACCAATTTGCCTGCATCAACGGATATTTTAGAATTTTTATTTGCTGAATGAGCGAGGTATTCAATATCTATTTTTTCTGTTAAATTAATATTTCCTGAGTATATTAGTTTTTCGGGGATAGCGGGGTCAAAACTTTCGGGGTATTTATGCGCCATTGATTTATTAAACACATCGTGCCGCGCAGAGGTTAATCCATTGCTACCCATTCCACCATTGTATTGCTCTTCATAAGTTGCTAGGCCAAATGATGACAAACCTACAATTACATCTCCAGCTTGAATATTTTTATTATCTATAACATCAGAGCGCTTCATGCGAGATACAACAGTAGAGTCAACAATAATAGTTCTAACAAGATCTCCAACGTCGGCTGTTTCGCCACCTGTGGAATGTATTCCTATGCCAAAAGTGCGTAATTGCTCCAATACATTTTCTGTACCCGCAATGATGGCAGCAATTACCTCTGCGGGAATTAAATTCTTATTACGCCCAATAGTGGATGAAATCAATATATTATCAACAGCTCCAACGCAGAGTAGATCGTCGGTATTCATTATTATAGCATCCTGGGCTATACCTTGCCATACAGAAAGGTCGCCTGTTTCTTTCCAGTATATATAGGCCAACGATGATTTTGTGCCGGCGCCATCGGCATGCATAACAATACAATACGCTTCATCGCCACTTAAATAATCGGGTATAATCTTACAAAAAGCTTTTGGAAATAAGCCCTTATCAATATTAGCAATTGCTTGATGTACATCTTCTTTAGAGGCAGAAACGCCACGTAAATTATATCTGTTTGCCATATATATATATAAATTAAAAAACCCTTTCACTGTAACTTTTCCATGCTTCATTTTCTCATCCCAAAGATTGAAAATTTATATGGCAAAGTATGAAAGGGTATTTTAAAAATTAAAACGTCAATTAATTTTTGTTGCGTCCATTTTTTAAAGGGACCTACAATTAAAATTTCAATATTTATTCTGTTTCTTCCTCTTCTTCTTCCGATTTTTCTTTTGGATTTACTTTAGGAACCTCCTTAGGAGCATTAGGGTTAAAATAATCTTTACGTAAAACAGAAAATACAGTACGTCTATTTTTTTGGTGACCCGCTTCCTTTTCTTCTATAGTTCCTAATTTATTGATATCAGTATCCTGTATTAACAATCTTTTTTCGCCATAACCTTTAGGATCCATTCTTTCTGCAGGAATACCTTTCGATACTAAATAATCAAAACAAGATTTAGCTCTTTCGTTTGATAATATTAAGTTTTCAGGGTCTCCACCGCGAGAATCGGTATGCGCACTTAATTCAATAATAAATGTTGGGTTATCTATTAAAGTCTCATATAAAAAGTTTAATGAATCTTTGGATTCGGGGCGTAAAGTAGATTGCGCTACGTCATACAACACATCAGGGAAACGGATTTCTTTTTCGATAGGCACTAAACAAAAGTTAATTCCTTTGAAAGTTTTAGCTTCTTCAACGCCTACAGTTGTTACCTTAGCTTTAGTAGAGCTATTAACAAAACCATTGGCTGCATTTTTGGTTATTAAATCGTTGGAAACCTCCGTCGTAATAACATAAGATGTATTGGGCCATACAAAACGATTTGCTCCGTTTTCTGCAAATTTATATTGACCATCTGCTCCTGTTTTAGTTTGTACCGAAGTACCATCAGAACCAACTAGTTTTACAATTACATTCTGAAGTACATCTTTGTTTTTACAATCGCTTACTGTACCAGAAATAGAAAACAATAATGGCGGTAAAACAAAGCTCCATATGTCGTCAGAACCTTTTGTACCTTCGCGGTTTGAAGAGAAGTACCCCCTTTCCTTCGCCCCTTCGAAAATAATTCCGAAATCGTCGCCAGCTGAATTTACTGGGTATCTCAGGTTGGTTACAGTGCTCCATTCACCTTTACCCTTTTTTTCTGCTCTAAAAATATCCAATCCCCCCATACCTAAATGTCCATCAGAAGAAAAGTAAAGTGTGCCGTCGTCGTGTAAACTAGGGAAAACTTCGTTGGCAGAGGTGTTAATTTCAGATCCTAAATTAGTTGGAGGGCTCCATTTTTTTTCTTTTTTATTATAGGTGCTAATCCAAATATCATTACCTCCTTGTCCACCAGGCATATCAGAGGAGAATAGCAATGTTAAGCCTCCTGAAGAAATAGAAGGAGAAGCAAATTTATTTGAATCAGTACAGAACCAGAATTTTTCAGGTTCGCCCCATGCATTGCCTTTTTTCACAGAAAACCACAATTGATTTAAAGAGTTTTTGTTTTTTTCGGAAGTACAACGAGTAAAAATTAATAAATCTCCTTTTTTAGTCATTGAACTAAGCCCCTCATTTTCTTCTGTATTTACTGGAGGAGGTAAAGGGGTAGGGGTGCTCCATCTTCCATTTTTATCCATTTGGGTTTCAAAAATATCGCTATAAAACTCTCCCAGTGAACCATCGAAAGCTCCTCCAGTAACTCCTGGACGCATAGATGTAAATAACAATTTATTGTATTTTTTATCGGCGTAAGTAGGGCAAAAGTCAGGGTCTTTGGTATTTATTAGTGTCATATTTTCAACTTTATAACGGGAAGGGTTCTCTTTCCATTTTGTAGCTAATTCACATGATTTAATGCCATTCTCTCCTCTTGGATCAGCAGGCGCATCTGATTTATAATTTGCAAATTCAATTAGGGCTTCACTGTATTTTTCTTGTGCTTTTTTTGCCTCAGCCAAATATAATTTAGCGAGCGGATTTGTATAATTAGCTTTCACAGCCTTTACATACCAAGCTTCTGATTGTTTGTTGTCGCCAGTTAATCGGTAACATTCTCCTATTGTGAAAATGATAAGTGCTTTATCTTCTTTTTTCTTCGCTTTTGTATATGCTTTTTTATAAAGTTCGATAGCATTGAAATACTGTTTGTTGCTGAATGCGATATCGGCATCTGCAGAAAAGTTTTTCTGCGCCATTGAGTTAACCGAAAATGTTAAAGTTACGATGAGTGTTACAAGTACTTTTGAAATTATATTCATATCTTTTTTTAGATTTAACTAATTAAAGGTGCTAAATTAAAAAAAATATTCAAACAAAAGAAAATCTAAATGATTATTTTAAGATTATTGAAAAAAAATGGTCGTATTTAATTAATTATAGATTAATATTAAATGGGTTATGATATTAAAATTAATTTTAATATTCGGTACTGTTAATGGGTGTTTAAAAAGTAGAATAGCCAATAAAAACAGCATATATATGTGATAACAGAAGGGTTTTTATCCATATTTTACCTACCCTCAATACTTTGTAAATTTGAGCCCGCACATTTAAATAATACCTCGCTTTTTATTTAAAACCATACTTTTTCCTTTTAAAGCAGCGAATTGAAGTGTTAAAATATAAAAATGGGGCGATGCCTTGAAAATATTCAAAAAAAGGCGTAAAAGCAATTATGGCCTAAATATTTTTTTGCGTGTATCAAATTCAACTGTCATTTACGTGTTAAATAGAATGTAGAATGCTTTTAACCTTATTTTCTAATTCGGTATTTTTTTTATGCGCAATTTTTTTAATTTATTTGAGGTAGTTCTTTATAAATAAACGCATCTTTTATTTTTGCTTGGTTAGGATTTCCCCTTTTCGAAGTAATTAATTTGGAGATGCTGTGTGCGCTCATTTTATTTTCATCAAAAGGTTGCATCAAATTTTCGATGGCTTTTTTGTCTGTTAATGGATTAATCCATTGGTGCATGGCGTTTTCGGGGAGTATTAAAGGCATTCTCATCTTTAAATTATGAATTTTTGCCATTAAGGGGTTGGCGGCTGTTGTTATAATAGCAGTTGTAGTAATTATTTCCCCTGTATTTTTATTTACCCACGACTCGTAGATGCCTCCCAAAGTGAACACCTCCTGCTTTTTTAAATGTATATAATAAGGGTATTTTTTATTATTATAATCTCGCCATTCATAAAATCCCTTCACAAAAACTAAACATCTTTTATCTTTTATGCTTGCTCTGAAGGAAGGTTTTTCAAATATTGTTTCACATTTCGCATTTAATGTTTTTGTTCTAATTTCTTTTGCTTGCGCCTCATCCTTGCACCATTTAGGGATTAAGCCCCAATTAAATGTTTGTATGTTTTTCTGATCTTCTGTAGTTAATACCGGTATTTTTGAAAAAGTAAAACCTGACATCACATGGCAGCTTTCGTCCCACTCATTATTGCAAATTGTATTATCTAATACGCAATTAATAAAAGTGCTGAGTTCTGTTTTTACTGGTATTTCTATATTATAACACATCTGTTTGTTTCTAAATCTAGTTTTTTGTATAACTCATTCTTGCCATCTTTTGAATTTCAATACTTGGAAATCCAAACTCTTGTACAACTTTACCCAAAATTAAATAAATTCCAGCGCCTGTAAAAGGATAATTTACTAATTCTGTTGGAAAATGCGTGGTGTCAAAAAAAACACCATCCTCGTCCAAGAAGGTTCCAAAAGCCATTATATCACCTCGTATTGTTCTTACTCTTTTATAAGTAACATAATTACCTACCATTCGCACTACTTTGCCAACAAAATTTAAAAGTTCATTCGCTTTACATTCGCCCCTAAAGTTTGATTTTGTTAAATCAAATAGGCTTAAGGAAACGGGGAATTCCAATAATTCTAGTTCATCATACATGTCGGAGATTTTGTTCTCTTTTAATATGGGAATTTCCCATTCTATTGGCGGCGCAGCAAACAGGGGAATAGAGGAGGCAAATTGTTTTGTTTTTTCTTTATCAAATAACAGCTGAGCTTCCCAAAGTAGCTGCCTTTTGTTTTTTCCGGTAAAGCGCAGTGCGTTTATTCTTATCAATGTACGTAAAGTTTCTATTCGGGTATTTATTCTCGAAATAAAATCTTCTAAACTTTTATACGGCCCATTTTTTTCTCGTTCAATTTCGATTGCTTGCGCAGTAGATTGTTCGAGGGATTTGATGTGTATAAATCCTAGAAATACATCTTTGCCATAAAGAGATGTTAAGTAGAAGCCCTTGTTCACGCAAGGCAAATGAATTATACCTCCAGCCTTTTTTGTTTCGTTTATGTAAACGCTGGTGGCGTAAAATCCACCAAAGTTATTTATTACAGCTACCATAAACTCTAAAGGGTAATGCGTTTTTAGAAATAAACTTTGATAGCTTTCTGCAGCGTAGCTAGCAGAGTGAGCCTTGCTAAAGCTATATCCGGCAAAAGATTCTATTTGTCGCCACACTTCTTTACTTACCTTTTCTGAATATCCTGCCGCTTTGCAATGAGCAAAATATTTATCTGTAATTAGTTCTAAATGTTTTTTATTTCTTGATTTGCCACTCATCATCCTTCTGAGCACATCGGCATCAGCTAAATCTAAACCACCAAAATGGTGTCCCACTTTTAATACATCTTCCTGAAAGACCATTACGCCATAAGTTTCGTTAAGTTGCTCCTCTATTATGGGGTGTAAATATTTAATAGTTGCGGGGTTGTGAAAGCGTTGGATATATGCTTTCATCATGCCGCTTTTTGCTACTCCTGGACGAATAATAGAGCTTGCAGCCACTAATGTCAAATAGTTCTCGCATTTTAATTTTTTTAATAAGCTTCGCATAGCTGGGCTTTCAATATAAAAACACCCAATGGTATCGCCAGACTTTAATTGCGCTTTTATTTTATCATCTTTTTTGAATTTTTCAACTTCATGAACATCTACCTTTACTCCTCTGTTTTTATATATTAATTCAGCGGCATCCTTAATATGTCCAATCCCTCTTTGGCTAAGTATATCCAGCTTTTCAAATCCTATGTCTTCGGCAGTATACATATCAAAATGTGTTGAGGGAAATCCTTTAGGTGTTAAATCTAAAGCAGTATAATAGGTAATGGGCTCTTCGGATATTAGTATGCCGCAAGAGTGGGTGGTACGTATATTAGGATAGTTTTCTATGGCTGAATAATGAGTTATAATATTTTTGCAAATTTCATTCTGATTTAAGGGCGAGCCAGGGTTTTTAATTAATCGGTCTATATCTTCTTTAGGCAAGCCGTATACTTTACCCATTTCACGTATAATCGAACGGTCTTTAAATGTTGAAATAGCCCCCAGCAATGCCGTATTTTTTTTTCCATATCTTTTGAAGATATATTCCATAACATCGTCCCTTTCTCTCCAGTTATAATCGATATCAAAATCGGGAGGCGATTTTCGTTTGGGGTTTAAAAAGCGTTCAAAATATAGATTTAACTCTATTGGACAAACATCTGTAATTCTCAAGCAGTATGCTACTATACTATTTGCACCACTGCCTCTACCAACATGGTAATAACCCCTTAACATGGAGTAACGTATGATATCTGCTGTTATTAGGAAGTACGCTGAAAAGTTAAGATTGTGAATGATTTCCAGCTCTTTATTAACCCGGTCTATTGCCGTTTTATTGAACGAGCCATACCGATATTTTAAGCCATCGTAGGCGAGCTTCTCCAACAAAATTTTATCATCATAAATGCTGGCTGTATAGGATTTTTTATTTTTCGTATTTTTAAAATCAAATGAAAAATTACAATCGTTTATTATTTTATTTGTGTTCTCTATTATGTGCGGGTAATCTTCGTATTTTTTAAGTAATTGTTTTTTTGTGCTTATGTATTCATCTGCGCCTCCTAATTGTGACTCTTCTACCTGCGATAAGAGTATATTATGACTAATCGCTCTTAATTTTTTATGCGTTTCATATCCTTGATAATCTTTGTAAGTATACGCTTGCTGAATAACATATTTGGCTTGTTGCTGTTTTTTTTTATGTCTTAATTGGTTTAGCTGACTAGGCCTTATCCCAACATATTCATTCTCTTTGAGCGAATTTTCTTCATGTTTCCCATATGGATAGATGATATAACAGTTTAAAAAAGTATGTTTTTCAGGAAGTTTATTTTGTGACAAATTACAGCGAGTCATTAATTCGTTTATCTCTTTAAACCCTTCCCTATTTCTAGCAATTGCAATAAATAAGAATTCGTTAGCATTTCTGAATTCCATTCCAACAAGTGGTTTTACACCTTTTTCAAGACATATCTTAACAAAGCTTAAAGCGCCAGATGAATTATTTATATCTGTAATTGCAACTGCTTCGTAGTTTTTTTCAACACAAGATTGCACGAGCTCTTCTAATGAAAGAACACCGTATCGCAGGCTGTAATTTGAGTGTGCATTTAATATCATTTTTTAGTTTTTAATCCAACACTTTTCATTATTGCTTTATAGCCAAAACGCAATCGTATTTTGTCGAGCGATTGGTATAAGTTTATCATTTCTTCGGTATCATCAAATAAATTAATTTGTGTTTGCCCGGGAATAAGCAGGCTAAATTTTATGCCAATCAAACGAATTAATACGCGACGAGTATAATTTTTTTTAAATAAGGCCAATACCTTGTCGAGTAACACATGGTCAGAAGCCGTGTATGCAATTTTACTTTGAAATGTATGCGTTTGAAAATCGGAATATCTTAGTTTTAGGCTAAGGCAGCCGGTTACTTTATTTTTTTTTCGTAAATCAAAAGCCAAGCCTTCAATCATTGTAATTAAAACTCTTTTAAGTTGCTGTATGTCTGTGGTATCTTTATCAAAAGTTGTTTCGGTGCTTATGCTTTTTTTTTCGGAGTGGGCTTCTACCAAGCTGTTGTCAATTCCATTGGCTATTTTCCATAGCATTTGACCATTTTCGCCGAGCATTTTTTTAATAATTTCGATGGGCATTTGTTGGATTTGCCCTACCTGTTCAATGCCCATATTCCGAAATATTATATATGTTTTGTGACCTATACCAGGAATTTTTTTTATTGAAAGGGGGGCTAAAAAAAGTTTTTCAATTCCTGCATCAATTTTTTTTTCTCCATTCGGCTTTGATTCGCCTGTTGCTATTTTAGAAACTGTTTTATTTACGGATAGTCCGTAAGAAATTGGTAAGCCCGTTTCTTTAATAATTGTATGTCGTAATTCATGTGCCCACAACATGCTGTTCTTTACATAGCGATCCATGCCTGTTATATCAAGATAATGCTCATCAATGGACGCTTTTTCAGATAGGGGGGTCCTTTCTTCTATAATTTGAGTAACCATATTCGAATACTTTGAATAGGTATCCATATCACCACGGATAAATATTGCCTGAGGGCATAACTGCTTTGCCATTTTTGCAGGCATAGCACTATGCACCCCAAATTTTCTTGCTTCATAACTGCATGAAGCAACGACCCCTCTGTCTGATGTTCCACCAATAATTACAGGTTTACCAAGCAAGCTGCTATCTAAAAGGCGCTCCACCGATACAAAAAAGGAATCCAAATCCATATGTACTATTGCTCTTTCCATTTTTATTTTATACATTTGTTAATATTATTAACAAATGTTAGTTAATAATAATAACAATAAAAAATGAAAACGCAAAATAGTTATTTAACAAGCAACCTTAAGTTGTTGAGAGAGAGGCAAAAAAAAAGCCAAGAAGATATTGCGTCAGCCTTAGGTGTGAAGCGATCTAAATACAATTCGTATGAAAACGGAGTGGCCCTAAACCCTCCTATCGATGTTTTAAGAAGCTTTACCAAATATTTTAAAATAAGCGCAGATTCTTTGCTGTGGGTTAATTTAAAACGCTTATCCGAATTGCAACTTCGTAATTTAGAGGCCGGTAATGACGAGTATATTATGGGCACACAAATTCGTGTATTGGCTACCACCCTTGACGCGAAAAACAGAGAAAATATTGAAATCGTTCCAATTAAAGCAAAGGCGGGCTATTCCGCTGGATACAGCAATCCTGAGTTTATACAATCATTAGAAACTTTTCATTTCCCTGTATTATCGTCAAATAAAAAATTCAGGATGTTTCAAATAGAGGGCGATTCTATGCTTCCTATTCCTGACAAATCGTTTGTTATTGCAGCGTTTGTCCAAGATTGGAGAGATATTAAAAATGGTCAGGCATGTATTGTGCTTACAAAAGAGGAGGGAATTATTTTTAAAGAGCTAACAAATAATATTAAAAAAGACAGAAGTTTTAAAATGCACTCCATGAACCCCCTTTTTAAGGACTATGTTGTAAAAGCGTCCGAAATTAATGAGATTTGGGTATTTCACAACTATATAAGCACCCAAATACCGCAAATAGAGTCCAATCTGGAAACTTTAAGCCGAACGCTTAGTGAAATAAAATCAGCACTTTTAAAGTCAAAAAAGCTTGATTAGTCAGCTTAAAATATTTTTTTTGAATCTATTTTAAGAATAATTTTAAAAATAATTTGTAAAAATAATTATTTCCCGTACATTTGCATTCCTAAAATAAATGGCCCGTTCGTCTAGGGGTTAGGACGCCAGGTTTTCATCCTGGTAAGAGGGGTTCGATTCCCCTACGGGCTACGAAAGTAGAGCAAAAATCATCAGTAAACCAAGTGTTTGCTGGTGATTTTTGCTTTTAATGCAACGACAGACGAATAAGGATTCAGATAATTTAATTTTTGGGCTAGTATTAATTTTCAGATAGGAATTTCAAACGCTACGAGTTTTTTTGGTATTCTTCCTTTGGCCAAGGCAGATCTCTGAGTTTTATTTAGTGTTGTCAAACGCCATTTCTCTGCCCCATAATTTTCCGAAGAAAGTTATGTACCATAGAAATCCAAGGATAAAGTTTGCAATTATCGCTATAATGATAGCAAGAATCTTAATATGTATGTTTGGGATGTTACTTTTAAAAAAACATCTTAATATGACAAGACGAATTAATATAATACAGCTTTGTTATTATATATTATATTTTTGGTGACGTTCTTCAATATTTGACCAGCCTGCAACAGCATGTCAAAACCAGAAGGGAAAGGCATTGGTCTTTTTCCTAAATTTGCTTTCGTTTCAGGTTTCAGAGCATTAATGTCACCTATTGCAAGGAAAGAGATATAATAAAAAACATTTTCGCTTGCTATTGGATCCGTTTTTATTAATTGCCCAGTACTATTATTTATATAATCGAGAGTTCCTGCTATAATAGATTTTTTGTTCTGGATGGTTTCAATCACATTACAGGAAATAGTTTTTGTTTTAGGCTTTTTTAAATCCCTTCCACTTGAATCTTTTTTTACATTCCCATTGGCATCCAAAATATATTCGAACCCATCTGGAACAACTTTTGTTTCGGTAAAGTTTGATTCTTTAATAGATTCAGGAGAAACATTAATATTTTTCATGTTTACAACTATAACATAATCATAATTTAAATTATTTGTTTCATGCGTGTGGTACGACAACCACTCGGAATTTAACTCCGTCAAACTTATTTTTGTTAACTCATCCTCAAATGAAGGAGGAAGGGGGACCCCAGTTGTATTTTTCATCTTAAAAAGCACGTAACTAGTACCCATGTTTTTTGCACGAGCCAATTCCTTATCAATTTCTTTATAGTTATTGGAAAAAGCTTTCACCTTTAACAATTCTGAGTATGCTCTTCTAGAATCGGACTTATTATTATTATTCAATAAAGAAAGCGCGTGAATATAAAAATATTCCGTTGCTGTTTTTTTAGCTTGAATAATTTCATCACTATAATTAACAATATTAAAATCAGCATCCCTGTTCTGGCTCAAAATATTCAATGGGAGTAAAGACTTTATATTTTCCTGCCTTTGCGACATTTTAGAATAAACAAGGAATATCTCCTCCCAATTTTCTGGTCGTCCTTCTTTTTTTAAAAAAAGCACTCTATCCCTATCTCTCTCATTTGCTTTGGCATAAGCCTTTTCCAAAATAACAATCTCTTTATCATTTTGTTTTTTGCGATTTAATTTTCTTGTTGATTTTTGAATGGAGGCATCATAATTGCCTTTATTCATTAGCTTCGAAGAGCTAGAACAAGACACTATAAAAATAAATACCAATAAAGAAACAAGGGTTTTTTGTGTAAAATAAATTATTTTATTTTTCATAGATGTATTGTTTTAGTTGGTATTTAATAGCTAGTCGCCTTATTTTACAATTAGATTAAAAAGACCTTAGATTTAATATTTTAGTAATTTCAATTTTATTATTAAGCTTTACCCTTCAATTGTTAGCAATATAAATAGTTTGATATAAATCCTTAACTTAAGTTTTAAAATTAGCCACTAAAAAGATATTTATCCGTTTTTTTTAGTGTTCTTGCATTAATCATACCGTAATTTAAAATTAAATTAATGTATGCTATGTTTTACCGTTTTTAATGCAACCTTCTTTCTGTTTACAAATATATTGGAATATCTATTTACTTTTTAATATTTTAGTTTAGAATCTACATTTTTTATTAGCAATTTTATTCTAAAAAAGCACAAAATTGTTTCACAGCATCAGATTTCAGGAGAAAAAAATTATATTAATTACAATAAAAAATGCTGAATGAAGATTAAATATAAAAAAGTAGTAATAAAAGGCAATAAATTAACTAAAAACTCGATTTTGTTAGCATACAAAGCGATAAACTCCTTTTGTAGTTTTAAAAATGATTTAATAATAATTAAGCCAAATCTGCATATTAAATAGTTTTATATTGCTTACCAAGTAATTTACTAATTTGTATCGGGAGGGATTAAAGTATAAATTTTACGCAGAATAACAAACCGGGGAGGATAATAAAACAGGGCACAACCATTCAATTAAAGTTTTTTAGGTTAACCCATGTTTAATTTTTTTATGTACAATTACAAGAAGGTATTAGCTTAGTCCGCAGGGATAATTTTGTGCCAAGTATGGGTTAATTAAAAGGCGATGAAGAGCATAACTTTTCAACTCTTTCTGTTTGATAAAATTAGTTTTATATAGAATTTTATAAAATAATTATTTTAAAATTTGTGTTTTAATATCTAATATATGAATCCTGAAAAATTAAGCACAATTTCTAATGCTTCTCAAAAACCATATACACTATTTAGGTATTTGAAACGCATTTTAATTTTTCTGTTTATTTCTCTCGCTCTAATCCTTGGAGTAATTTTTATTGCAGGGTACATTTATCAGAATGAGGTTAAAGAATATGTTATTAAACAATTAAATGAGCAATTAAATACCCAATTAATTATTGATGCAAAAGACATTGATTTTACTGTATTGCAAAACTTCCCACATGCTAGTGTCGATTTTAAAAACATAAAAGTAATGGAAGTGGTCGAAAGTAAAAACAAAGACACTTTATTTAAAGCTGGGAAAGTTTCATTTCTTTTTAATTTGATCGATATTTTTAATAAAAATTACCATCTTAAAAAAATAAGGATGGACGACCTCAGTATTAAAATTAAAATTAACAAAAATGGAAAAGACAATTATCATTTTTGGAAAACATCTTCTGTAAAAGATTCCACATCCTTTTCATTTGCATTAGAAAATGTGGAATTAAACAAAATTGAAGTATCTTATATCGATAATTCAACAAATAAAAACATAAACCTGTTTATTATTAAAAGTATTATATCTGGAAACTTTTCTAAAGAGAAATACACCTTGCAAACAGAAAGTGAATTTATTGTAAATCTCATTAAATATGATGGCTTAACCTTATTAAGTAAAAAAAATATTCTTACAGCATTTGATTTAGACATTAACAATACAATATCTTCCTACACAATAAAAAAAGGTGAAATAAAAATTGAAAAGATATTGTTTGAAGTAATTGGAAGCATTAGCAATGCAAACAACGAATCTTTAGTAAACATAGGCATAAATGGTAAAAATATCGATATACAGTCCTTGCTATCATTAATTCCAAATCAATATAAAGCCAAAATAAAGGATTATAAAAGCACTGGCGAGTTTTATTTTAATGCAACAGTTAAGGGTACTGTAGCAAGAGGGGTGGCGCCAGATATAAAAGCGGATTTCGGTATTATTAACGCCGAAATAACCCAAGTAGAAGAAGATATTGTTTTGCAACAAGTAAATTTAAAAGGGCGTTTCATAAGCGAAAAAAAAGCAAATTCTGATCTTTCACTCTTTGAGTTAAACCCTTTTTCTGCAAGAATTGATCAGGGTAAAATATCGGGGGAGTTGTCGATTAATAATTTTGAAAACCCTAAGGTTTCAGTGAAGTTAATTGCAGATATAAGTCTGGGGAATTTACAACATTTAATCAAAATTGATGCGATAGAAAAACTAACAGGACAAATAAAAATAGATGCCTCCTTTAATGGTGATGGAAATGCATTTAACAGTACAAATTATCAAAATATAAGCACAAAAGGTAATTTGCAAATTTCAGATGTAAGCATGAAATTAAAAAACAATGCTTTAATGTTCACTAATTTTAACGGGCAATTCAAATTTAACAACAGTGATTTGGAGGTGGAGAAATTGGATGGAAGTATTTCACATAGCGATTTTGAGTTAAAAGGAGTTTTCAGAAATAGCATTGACTATATGCTAAAGGAAAACCAAGATATAACGGTAGAAGCAAAATTATTTTCAAAAAATATTGATTTAAACGAATTACTCGCTAATAATAACGAAAATGTAAAATCAAAAAGTAATTACAAGCTACAGTTTTCAGAACATATCAATTTAATTCTAAACAGTGAAATTAAACACATTGAATTCAGAGAGTTTGAG
>Ga0114966_10000133_pt1 | contig 68977 bp, 64 predicted proteins | sample M_130207_XF_Meta_FD_87029 | JGI IMG/M metagenome (GOLD analysis project Ga0114966, IMG submission 87029) | Freshwater microbial communities from Lake Montjoie, Canada to study carbon cycling - M_130207_XF_MetaG | ecosystem: Environmental > Aquatic > Freshwater > Lake | place: Lake Montjoie...
GTTCTACTTCCGCACGACGGACGTGACGGGTGTGGCGAAATTGCCGGAAGGCACCGAGATGGTGATGCCGGGTGATAATGTCTCGCTTTCGATCGAGCTGATCACTCCCGTCGCCATGGACAAGGGCCTACGGTTTGCAATCCGTGAAGGTGGCCGCACCGTCGGCGCCGGCACCGTAACAGAAATCGGGATCTAAAGAGCTCGAAAGGGCTGTATTGAGAGCCCCGGTTTGGGAACCGGGGCTTTTCCATGTATAATGAGAAGTTTGGGAGTTCAGGAACATGCGCGAAATCATTAAGCTGCAGTGCACCGAGACGAAAGACATTAACTACTACACGACGAAGAACAAGAAGAAAACGACCGAGCGCATCGAACTGATGAAATATTCTCCGCGCTTACGTCGTCACACCTTGCATCGCGAAGTGAAGTAGTCCACACAGGGGCATAGGCTAACGGTAAACCAGCGGTCTCCAAAACCGCCTTTGTGGGTTCGAATCCCCCTGCCCCTGCCATTCTCTATTGAATTTAAGATCGCCGCAACGAACGAGTTAACTATGGGCACCAAGACCGTCACTCCAGAGCAGAATAGCAGCGGCGTCGGCATAGCCGCGTGGCCGACGATAGCTAAGACTTACGTCGAAGAATTGAAGTTGGAGATGCGCCGGGTTACTTGGCCGAACTGGGAGCAGGTGAAGGCTACGACAGCTGTCGTAATTGCCTCTGTCTTTGTGTTTGCTGCTTACTTCGCTTTGGTTGATTTTTTGATTGGCCGCGGTATTACGCAGCTTTTTAAGGTGTTGGGCAAATAAATGGTTGAAGAGAACTTTGAGCTCGAGCCAGAAGAAAAGCCCGAACCCAGGATTGATGGTGGGCCGATTGCTGAAGAGGTTGCAGCTGATGCGGTGACTGACGGCGTTGTGGATCTGGCGACCAGCAAGAACTGGTACATCATTCATACCTACTCCGGTTTTGAAAACAAAGTCGCTGAATCTCTCCGTGGTCGCGCAGTCGCATTTGGGTTCAACGATAGGCTCGGTCAGATATTGATCCCGGCCGAAGAAGTCTTTGAACTCAAGAACGGCAAGAAGGTCACGAGCAAGCGTCTGCTCTACCCCGGCTACGTGCTGGTGGAGATGGAGATGGACGACGAACTCTGGCATGCCGTGAAGGACACCCCTCGCGTCACCGGTTTTGTCGGTGGCGGTAACCACCCCGTTCCGCTCACCGCGGACGAGGTGAATTCCATCCTGTATCGGCAGTCTAATGTGGGCGACCGTCCCAAACCGAAGCTCACTTTCGAGCGCAATGAAACGGTCCGTATCACCGAAGGTCCATTTACGAACTTCTCCGGAAAGGTGGACGATATTAACGCAGAGAAGAACACTCTCCGCGTGATGGTTACCATCTTCGGCCGTTCAACCCCGGTGGAACTCGACTTCGAACAAGTCGAAAAAATTCAATAATCTAATAATTAAGAGCAAACAATGGCAAAGAAAGTCACTGGGCAAGTAAAACTTCAAATCCCGGCAGGTAAGGCCACTCCCGCACCTCCCGTCGGTACCGCTCTGGGCCCGCAGGGTGTCAACATTATGGAATTCGTGAAGGCCTACAACGCCCGCACGTCTGCTCCGGAAAACGTTGGACTCATCATCCCGGTCGTTATTACCATCTACTCGGATCGTTCCTTTACCTTCATTACGAAGACCCCACCTGTCGCGGTCCTCATTAAAAAGGCGCTGAAACTCGAGAAGGGCTCTCCGACGCCGAACAAAACGAAAGTCGGGAAAATCACCCGTGCGCAGATCGCTGATATCGCCAAGATCAAGATGCCCGACCTCAATAGCTTCACCATTGAGTCGGCAATTGCTCAGGTGGAAGGCGCCTGCAAGAGCATGGGCGTAGACATTATCTAAATCCAACTGATATCCTGAAAGAAGTTAGCAATTCATGGGAGGTCGCCGCCCGGACTCGTTCCGCGGATGGAGGCCGCTAGGACCAAATAAAATATGGCAAAAAAGCAAGGCAAGCAGTACACTGCTGCCGCTAAGCAGATCGAGGCGCGCCCTTACAATCTCGCTGACGCGGTGGTACTCGTCAAAAAAATCAAGTACACGAAGTTTGACGAAACTCTCGAAGTGCATTTACGCCTCGGAGTCGATCCCAAGCACGCCGACCAAATGGTTCGCGGGACTGTTGTTCTGCCCCACGGGCTGGGTAAGAAAAAGCGTATTCTGGTCATCGCCTCTGGCGATAAGATCCGGGAAGCGCAGGAAGCTGGTGCGGATTTTGTGGGCGGCGAAGAGTTGGTGGCCAAGATCATGACCGAGCAGTGGCTCGATTATGATGCGGTGATCGCGACTCCCGACATGATGCGCTCGGTCGGTAAGCTCGGTAAGATTCTCGGACCGCGCGGATTAATGCCGAATCCGAAGACCGGCACGGTTACTACGGACGTCAAAACAGCTATTGAAGAAACGAAAGCTGGTAAAGTCGAATTCCGCGTTGACAAGACCGGCGTTATCCACGCTCCGCTCGGGAAGGTCAGTTTCCCGGACGATAAGCTGGTCGACAATGCCAACACCCTCATCCAGGCTGTTTTGAAAGCCAAGCCCGCCGCTGCCAAAGGCAAGTATGTGCGCAGCGTTACCCTCTGCTCCACCATGAGCCCGGGTATCTCGCTCGACGTAACCGAAATGAACGCGATCAAGGTTCAGGCGTAGGAGTAAGAGACCATGAAGAAGAAAGCAGATAAAGTTAAAGATCTGTCGTTCCTGCGCGGTGAATTTGAGCAGACCGGCAATATTTTCCTGACAGGTTATGAGAAGATGACGGTTTCGCAGGATTTTAACCTGCGCAAAGTCATCAAGGGTGTCGGCGGTAGCTACAAGGTTGTCAAGAATAACCTGGCCCAGAAGGCCAGTGAAGGGCTCAAAAGTGAGCCGCTGTTCGACAAGCTTGTCGGCATGAGCGCAATTGCCTATACGAAGGGCGATGTTGTGGCCTTGGCTAAAGCCTTGACGGTCTACGCAAAGACTGTCCCTGCGTTTTCCTTTAAGGGAGGATTGGTCGAAGGCACCGTCGTCGACGTGAAGTCGATCGGTGACTTGGCTGCTCTCCCGGCCAAGGAAGAGATTTACGCGAAATTGCTATTCCTCATCAACGCTCCGGCCCAACGCGTCGTGACGGTTGTCAACGCAACTGGTCGGAACTTGGCCGTCGTCATCGACCAAGGCGTCAAAGAAAGCAAGTTCCAGGATTAATCGAATTCCGGATGGATTCGCTTCTGTCGGCGAACCTATTCCTTACGAAAGGGCATTTGCTGTGGCAACTAACCTCCTCTCCGAGAGCCACAGTTAAAGAAGAAACTCAGCTCCTCCGTCTTCTACCGGTGCGAGCTCAAGCGCTAAACAGTTACTAATTCAGGAGTCACTACGAAAATGGCAGACATCAACGCAATTGCGGAACAGATCCAGGGCCTCACCCTTCTTGAGGCCTCTCAGCTTGTGAAGTTGCTCGAAGAGAAACTCGGCGTGTCGGCGGCAGCGGCCTCCGCCTCCGCGGCTCCGGCCGCAGCAGCGGCTGCTCCGGTCGTCGAAGAGAAGACCGAGTTCAACGTCATCATCACCGCTGCCGGCGCGAACAAGATCAACGTCATCAAGGCCGTTCGCGAAGTCGTTTCCGGTCTCGGCCTCAAAGAAGCCAAGGACCTGGTCGACAGCGCTCCGAAGGCCGTCAAGGAGGGCGTGAGCAAGGAAGAAGCCGCGACCATCATGAAGAAGTTGACCGACGCTGGCGCGACCGTCGAGATCAAGTAGTTTTCGCTCTCGGTTGTTCGGAAAACCCCCGACTGCGGTCGGGGGTTTTTTATTGATATATACTCGTTTTCGATCTCCACCATGACATATCGGCTCTTTCTCTGCGTAATCGCCTTGCTTAGCTTGGGTTGGGGACAGCGCCCCGTCCCTGCGCTCCCGCCAGTCGTATTGACTCCGGCTCAGCGCCAGCAGCTTAATACCAGTGTCGCGACATTGGGTCGCATCCTCGGCGAACTCGGCGCGAAGGGCGCTGATGCCTCCTTAGTTGCCGACGTGGCGATCTTCCATAAAGCCGGCCGCGCGCTGCAAGAGAATCCAGATGAATTCTTCGTCCCCGAGGACGTTGCAAAGCACTTGACGATGATCGAGCAAGGGGTCACTCGGGCACAGGATCTATTAGCGGGGCGGTCGCCCTGGACCACCCAACCCGCCCGGCGCCTGCACGGCTATGTGTCGGCGTTGGATGGCTCCGTCCAGCCCTACGGCCTGCGCGTTCCGGCATTCTACGATGGCTCAAAGCCCGTACGCCTTTACGTCTGGCTGCACGGCCGCGAGCAGCGCCTGACCGAGGCCGCCTTTTTCGATCGAGTGCAACGCGTAACCCCTTCTACTTCCAACCCAGCCGACGAAGGGCAGATTCAACTGGACGTCTATGGCCGCTGGAACGGTATCGCCTATCATTGGGCGGGCGAGGCCGACGTCTTTGAAGCGATTGCCGCCGTGCGGGCACGGTACAAGATTGATCCCCAACGAATCATCCTCCGCGGCTTTTCGATGGGAGGTTGCGGAGCATGGCACATCGCATTGCATCACCCTGGCTTTTTCGCCGCCGCCGAGATCGGTGCCGGGACTTGGCCCTCTCGTTCGCAGCTGCCCGGCTTTCCTGCCTACCAGGAAGGCCCTCTACGCATCTACGAAAATATCAACGACTGGTCTTTGAACGCGTTCAATTTACCGATCGCTGGTCACGGAGGCGAGAACGAAACCGGCACCAGCTCCATTCCTCCTCCGCCGCCGGGCACCAAAGCGCGGGGCCAACTCGAATCGTCCCTCCACGTGCGGGCCCAGTTGGAAAAAGAAGGCTTCCCCTCCACCGGTGACCCTTTCGATTTACGGGTTCCTGGAACCCCCGCCCGCTTCTTCATCTCGAAAAATACGGGCCACGGCACCGGTCCAGAGGTGCGCCAGAAGCTGGATACGTTCCTCAAGGAGCACGGCGACCGAGGCCTCGTCTCGGCTGACCACATTCGATTTGTTACTTTCACGACCCGTTATCCCCACTCGGGCTGGGTGAGCGTCGAGCATCTGGCCAAGCACTACCAGCGCGCCGAAGTGAACGCCCGTCGCTTGGAGGGCGGCCGTCGCTACGAGGTGACCACCCAAAACATCACCCGGCTGACCCTGCGCGACACAATCTCCGCAGGCACCTTGGCGATTGACGGGCAAACGCTGCTGGTCAAGCCGGCCACCTTACTCACCGTTGAGAAATCGAACGGGCGTTGGGCGATGGCCAAGCCAGTCAAGGGGCTGCACAAGAGCCACACCTTGCAAGGGCCGATCGACGACGCCTTTCTGAGTCCCTTTCTACTGGTCCGGCCGACAGGCCAGCCTTGGAACCCGGCGGCGCATCAACAAGCGCTCCGTCTGCTCGCGCGCTTTGACCGGCTCTACGCCAAAGGTCTTCGCGCCCATCCGCGGGTGAAAGACGATAAGGACGTGACCGCCGACGACATCGCCAAATACAACCTCGTTTTGTTTGGAGACCCCGGCAGCAACCGTTGGATTGCTAAAGTTCAGGGGAAAACACCGCTTCGTTGGACCCGGCGGCAGGTGAGCTTCGGCGCTCAGAGTTACCCCGCCGCCGACCATATCCCCGCCCTCGTCTATCCAAATCCGCTCGCCCCCCAGCGCTACGTGGTCATCAACAGCGGCATGACGATTGAGGACCGCGAGTATCGCGGGGAGTATGGCATGCCCCGCCTAGGTGACTACGCCATTCTGCGGATAAACGCCCAGGAAGAGTGGCCTGACGTCGTAACCGCCGGCTTGTTTTCAGAGACTTGGCAATTGTCGCACTAAGGCCGCCGTCAAACTGTCGAATCCGCGCCCGGTGCGGTAAGGGACCGCGATCGTTCCCCTCGATCAGACCGCATCCAGCCCGATGAATTCGCGCGGTCTTTCCCTCCAGCCTAATTCTGCGGAATAGTCCTCGCCGTGCCATCTAGGAGCCTGTCGGAGATAGGTTTCGGCACACCTAGAACCAACGACTTACGGACCATTCACGAATGCAAACTCCCCGTAAATTGTTGATTCTATGTAGAATCTTTTTCATCTCAGACACATTCCTAGTCGGTACCCGTCATCCTGAAAATTCCCAACAGCGCGCGCAGCAAAAGCGGCCCGCTACGGCATGGGACAAACTTCGACCTGATTCATTTGTTAGAGCGAGACACCGAGACTGTTCCAGGTCACCGTGTTTTGCCGAGTCATCGCTTCGTGGCCGAGGATCGCCGTCAAAGCGGCCTCAGCCCCAATTTTGATTCCCGCCGGCAGCGGAGCACCCCGTTGGATTGCATTGTAAAAAGCGATGGTGTGAGCGTGAGGGACCTCCTCGCGCTTTGCCGCGATCTCCACCGGTGCCCCCGCTCCCAATGGATACATCATGCAGGCGTACATCAAATCAATCGCCCCCTTGCTGCCGTAAACCAGAACGTTCTGCCCGCCGTGCGGCATGCCCCGCGGGTGGAAGACGTTCTGGGTGAACGAGACCTGCGCCCCACCCGGATAATTGTAACTCAACGTACCGCAATCGAAGATACTCCGGCCCGCCGGTTCGTTCGTATGTAATCGCGTCGCGCCAAACCCGTTGGCGCTGATCGGGCGCTGGTTCAGCACCCAGTTACAGACGTCTAGATTATGAACCGATTGCTCAATCAGATAGCCGCCCGACTTAGTAACATCATAATACCAGTCGGCCGACGTGCTGTCGTACGGCAAATCTGACGTCGCATGGCGCTGGGCCTTGATCATCAGCACATCGCCAATAATCCCATCGTGGATCTTCCCCACCGCTTCGGCCAGTTGCGCGTGAGACCGCAGCTGCTGACCCGCCACAAAAACGCGCTTGGACTCCTGCGCAGCCGCCACGACCGCCGCCACCTGCGCAGCCGTCACCCCAACCGGCTTCTCGCAATAGACGTGTTTGCCCGCGCGGAGCGCAGCCACCGCCATCTCCGCGTGCAAGTGCGGCGGGGTAGCGATGTAAACCGCCTCTACGTCCTTATTGTCGATCACCCGTCGCCAGTCCGTCGTCGTTTTGGGCGACTGTGCCGCCGCCTTGGTCGCGGCCTTGTCAAGCCGATCCGGCTTGTTATCGCACAAAACTACAACCTTGGCATTCGGTTGGGCCAGCACGCTTTCAAGAAGGTACGAACCGCGGTTCCCTACCCCAATCACCGCGGTAGCCGTAGTCGGCACCTGAGCCAGCGCAATCCCCGAAGTAAGCAAAAACGATCGTCTATCCATGTGTCTCAATTCCTTTAAGGACGATTTCCATATATTGACGAGCCCGGCGAGCCAACTCGTCCAACTCGGCCGGATCCGTCGGCCGCGGCACGAGCGGAGCAAAAATGTTCTCGAAAACGAGTGGGAGCGTTAAGCCGGTGTGGCGTAGCGGCAAGAGCAGCTTGTAGTGATCGATCTCACCGAACCCGGGTGCACAGTCCTCATCTTTCGGCGTATTCCGATGGTCCTTCAAACAAAGCGCCCGAATGTCCGGCACGCAAGCGGCAATATCGGGCAGAGGGTCGTGGTTCTCATAGTCAAGCACGTTTCCGGCGTCATAGCCCATCCGGACAGCGGGATGGTTCACCGCGCGGAGCATCTTCGCGCAGTCGACACCCGTGGCCGTGTTTCCGCCGTGTTGCTTCACCAAGATCGTCACCCCAGCCTGCTCCGCGTGCGGGGCAACCTCCCGCAACGTCGCCACCGCCGCCTCGTACTGCCCCGGAGCGGTCTTGCCGAAGGTGAGCAGGAACCGGATCCCGGCTGCGGCCGCCTGGTCCACACGCCGCCGATGCGCCCCCCCCGCCTGCTCCGTTTCCAACATTACGGTGGAAAACATCATCACCGGATGCAAGCCCGCATCGCGCGTCTGCCGAGCCAGCGCCGCCGCCGCGGTCGGCGTCGCCTCAAGCGTCAGCAGCGGCCGCTTCTCGTGCGTCACGCCCCAAGCCACCCGATCAAAGCCCGCGGATCGGACCCCGGCCAAGGAGCGAGCAAACGAGAAGGCAGAGTACGGCAGGGTCATGCACGCCAGTTCGAACCGAGTCGGCGTCGTAGCGGAAAAGGCAAGCGGAGTAGAGAAAAAGACGCGGCGAGAGATCACGGGATATCGTAGAAATCGTAAGTATAGGTCCAACGGGTCTTTTTGCCCGGTTCGACCGCGATGTCGATGTAAGGCTCCGGGCAAAAGGTACTCCGGATCGACCAATAGACTAGTTTAGCAATCGGCACGTCGCCGCGGATGTGGACTCCGGCCTTAGCCTTTCGATTCTCCATTCGAACGTCGTAGGTTGGCGCCCCGGCAAACTCCCCATACGTGCTTTCACCCTTCTTGAGCTCAGCGGTATAGCGAATCTCTTTGCCCCGCGGCTCGGCCAAATTATTCGGGAACGCCTTGGTCGTCTGGAGTTCGAAGGGAAACTGAACGACCGATTCGGGCCCGGTGGGCTGGCCGTCAATCATGAAAAAATTATGGTTATATTGCTGGGTGGCAATCGGCTTCCGTCCGGTGTTTTCGAGAAGATGCACAATCCGCATCGTCGACTTGCCTTTGACGAGCACGATCATCTTCGTGTATCGGTACGCATAGCCGTTGGGTCCGCTCAGAACATGGGTGAAGCTGATCCGGTCCCGACCGGGCTTCACCGTCCATTTCCCCGGATCAAGAATTTCGTAGGTCTTGAAATTCTGGTAGCCCTTCTCTTCGGGCTTACGGACCACCCCAACGCCAATCCGGACAAAACTCGCGCCGGGAGTCGCCTCGTCGTAACCAAGCCCCGCATTGTTTGTCTTGAACTCTTCGACCGGGCCCATGATCGCATCGTGCAACTGCGGGTCGTACTTTTCGAACCACTGTCCAAAGTATTCGTGATTCTTCGTCCGCAAACTGGGCATATTGCCCGACCAGTCAAAGCGGGTCCCCCGATAGTAGCCCTTGACTGGATCGGGGAGCAGCAGCTTGGCCGTAATCTGCCCATTGGTGATCTCGGCAGAGGGAAAATCGGCGGCCGAAAGCGCGGCTGCGGTGAAGAGAAAAAACGATAGACGCACGACGCTCACAATATCACGCTCCACACCCAAACGGGTCAGCTCTAGCGAGGCGCTAGCTTGACGACCAGTTGACGGAGCTGATCCGCCCGAGTAGCGTCCGCCTTTTGTAGGCACGTCGCCCGCACTGCCAGTTGTCGCGGCCACACGACTGCGGCCGACCAATCATCCGGCGAAGGAGGAAGTCCCCAGTGGGAGAGTAAAGCGCAGGCTTCCGTGGGCCTTCCAGCCTCGGCGAGGGCAACCGCCAGCATGGGATCCCAACGGAGCCCTACCGGCAGCCGCTGAAGCCGAATAAATCTTTCCAAGCAGACCACGGCTTCGGCGGCGCGGCCCTGAGCCAACGCCTGCAGCGCCGGCCCCGCCGGCGAAGGACCGCCCCGCGCCGGATCGGCCAGGAAATCAAATAGCGGCTTGATGCTCGGTAACGCTTCCGCTTGCCGACGCGCTTCCACCCGCTGGCCGATTCGCCAGAGCCAGAGACCTTGCACAATGGTAATTCCGGCCGGAACACCTTTCTGGTAAACCGCGAAGAACCGCTGCATATGGCCGTCAGCGCGCTCGATTTGATTCTGCCACAGGGCCGCTTCGCCGGCTTTTGCGTAAAGGCGACCGAGCTCGAACGCGGCATCCTTCTCGGCTGCTGCGAGATAGGCGTTCTCGGCCGCAGCGAAATCCCCCTGCAAAAAGAAAATATCGCCTTCCAAATCGAGCGACCGGAGCGGCTGGTTGGACGTCGCCAGACTGAGCTGAACGGTCTGCCGTGCCGCCGGGAAATCGTCGCTCAACGCCTGCGTGTAGGCCAAGATCGAGAGCGGTTGAAAACTACCCGGCTCTCCCCGCACCGCCGCCTGCAGCATCGGCAAAGCAGCCTTGAAGTCGCGCCGCTGATTCAGCCCCTCGGCCGCCTGCAGTTGCAGGGGGACGTTCGCCGGCCAGGCGCGGGCCACCGCGCCGATCGCCGCGAGCCGAGCAGAAAAATCACCGTTCATCGTCGCTCTTAACACTTCGAACTGAGCGCGCTCCAGAGGCGGCCACTTCCGCTGCAGCGCCTGCGCGATCACCGGACCGATCTCGTCCCGGCGGTTCTGGCTCAACAAATAATTCACCCATTGCTCGTAAACGGTTCCATCATCCGGAGCTCGTGCTGCCATGGCGGCGAACGCCTCCGCTGTGGGCTGCGTTGGCACCGCGGAGGCAACGACCGCAAGCTTCCGAGGGGCCACCCCAATCGCGTCCCCAATTTGACGGGCACAGTCGGTCACTGAGCAAACAACCTCAGCAAGATGGCGCTGCGAGGGGCCGTCGTAGACCTGGACCAAAAATCCAGCGTGATCAACAACAGGCTCAAGAATAAAGTGCGGAGCGACATCGGCCACTTGGCGGCGGCTTTGCAGCGAAAAGATCATCGCATCGCTCAAACCGATAAACGCCATCGTCAGCGTCGACTGCAACACTTGGCCAGCCTCACCAAGTACTTGGCTCTGGGGAGAAAGCAGGGCTATCTTCACAACCGCCGGTCTCCCTGGACCTTTGCCGCAACCGAGCAAAATGCCGACGAGAAAAACCGGCAGCAGTCTTTTAGAGAACACGCGATTCCAATTTTAAAAGCATCTGGAAGTCGGGATTCGCCTGCAAAGAGGCGAACTCCGGTTCCTCGAGGAACTTGTTCCGTTCCTTAAATCCCTCTTCGATCGACTTACGCATGTAGTCCAGGGCGCGCTCCGCATTCCCAGACTTCGCGTACGTCTTGGCCAGATAGTAGTGGAACTTGGCCCTCTCGGTTACATTGCGCTCTTGCAGCAGAACACCCTGGGTACTCCGATGCTCAAATACTTCCGGATCGATCGACAAGGCCTTTTGATAGGCGTCAAACGCTTCGTCGTACTTCTTCCGGGCAAAAAAAGCGGTGCCAAGATTGCTGTAGATCGATGCCGAATTGGGATTCACCCTTAGGGCCCGCTTGTATTGGGTGATCGCCTTCCGGTAGTTCTTTTGCGCGTAGTAAATCGTTCCGAGATTGTTGATGGCTTCTGAATAGTCTGGCTTCAGGCGGACGGCACGTTCGTATTGACGCTTAGCATCCGATAATGCCGTCATCTGATGAAAAGCGATGCCGATCTTGTTGGCCAAAATCGGATTCTCCGGGGGCTGCCGGTACACTTCGGCCGCTTCGCGATACATCTTGCGCGCCATGAAAATATCACCCCGAGCCTCGGGCGAAAGGGCTGAGCGAGCGGTTGAGTGATCAGTCGGAATCGGGCGCAACCCGGAGTAGTCCGGTAGCTGAGCCGGAGCCACAAATGCGAAACAGAACCAGAGGAAAGTCCCAATCGAGTGCATAACGAAATAACCTCCGTTTTCCTGACTGCTCTAGCGGACCACTTACTATCATTCTATTGCGCCCAAGCCGGTTTCGGGACCACCGGAATCGACCGTAGTTCCCGGCTGCCATTCGGGGTTCGCTGGGGGCGAGTCGGCTCAGCTCCCCAATCAGAAACAGCCGTCCCAGAGCCACCCGCCCCTTCGGCAGCTTGGGGCTGGGTCCCTTGCAAATACACCTCTTCGCGGGCGTTCGAGTTATTCCCGCCCGCCAGCTTTCCCGTTGCCGGGTCAATGTTGGCGACAACGACACCGTTCGGCTGCGGAAACTCCGTTGCATTCCGATAGGGACGCCGCAGGTGGGCTCGCTTCATAAATTCAGCCCAAATCGGCAGCGCAGATCGGGCCCCCTCCAAATCCAATTTCGCGTTGTCATCAAATCCGACCCACACGGCGCAGACCAACTTCGTTGTGTAACCGGCAAACCAACCATCATGTGATGTCCCCGTCTTTCCCGCCGCAGGCTGCTCAAACCCGAACGAGCGCACTCCGGCTCCGGTACCCGAACGGATCACCTCCTCCATCATGCTGGTCATCAAGTACGCAACGTCTTCTTCGAGCACTCGCCGCGACGGGTTCGCCTTCTTCGCAATTTCCTGGCCCGACGAATCCCGGATTCCGACCACCCAATTCGGAGCCACAAACACCCCGCGGTTCGCGAAAACGGTATACGCTGCGGCGATTTCAATTGGCGTCGTCTCGTAGGAGCCAAGCGCCATCGAAGGCGTTGCGCGAATCGTCTTCCCGAGTCCGACTTGGCGAGCAAGCTGGGCAACTTCGCCATAACCCGTTTCCTGAGCAACCTTCACCGCAGGAATATTCAGCGATTTGGCCAGTGCGGTCCGCAGCGTGACCTTACCAAAGAAATGCGACATGTGATTATCCGGCTCATACAGTTGAGAACCGAACCAGAATTGCGTCGGCTCATCCTCAACGATCGAAGCCGGCGTAAAAGTCCGATTCTTCAACGCTGCCGCATACACAAATGGCTTAAAGACCGATCCCGGCTGCCGCCGAGCCTGTGCCCGGTTTAGTTGGCTCACGCCATAGTTGCGTCCCCCGATCAGCGCGCGAATCTGGCCGTTAGAAGGGTCAATGGCCACCAAGGCTACCTGCGCCGGGCCAGCGTTCTTCTTCCCTTTACGCTTTTCGATCGCCTCATCCACTCTTTTCATGCCGATCTGAACCGCTTCCTGGGCATCCCGTTGTAGCTCGGGATCGAGCGAGGTATAGATCCGATATCCTCGACTCTGAAAGTCATAGTCCTGGAATTCGCTCTGTAAGGTGTCGCTGACCAAATCGATGAAATAGGGCGCATCACTCGAATCGCCTCCACCCTTGACGATCGTCAGTGGGGCAGCGATCGCTTCCGCATAAGCTTTATCGGTAATTTTGCCGTTGTCGCGCATCAATAGGAGCACAATATTACGGCGCTGCTTGGCTCGATCCGGCCATCGCGACGGGTTCGTAAAGCTCGGACGCTGAATCGTTCCGGCCAGCAACGCAGCCTCTGGTAACGTCAACGAACGAACATCCTTGCCCAGATACGCTTGCGCCGCTTCTCCGAACCCCCGGATCGCAAAGCTGCCTCGCCGCCCCAAATCAACGCTATTCGCGTAGTATTCGAAGATCTCTTCCTTACTGAGCTTTTGTTCGAGAATCACCGTGAGGATCAACTCTTCGAATTTTCGCTTCCAATTCTTGTCCAACGTTAGCCAAAGGTTGCGCGACAGCTGTTGCGAAATAGTTGAAGCGCCTTCGGCCGCCCGCCTTTCCTTAATGTCAACGTAGATCGCCTTCGCAATCCGCAGCGGATCAAAGCCGGCGTGTTCAAAAAACCGTTTGTCCTCCACCGAAGTCACCGCATCGACAAGCGATCGAGGAAAGTCTTTGAAACCCAGAATCCGTCGCTTCTCTCGCTTTTGATCGAACAGGTTCGTGATCAGTTCCGGGGGCAGAGAGATCTGGGGACGCGAGGTTTGGTCGGAAAGGGAGACGATTGACGTCGTCCGGTCGTTGTCGATCGTCAAAAGCACACTTTCCACGTCCGGGCTCGCGTCCGGACCGCTCAGGATTCGAACCGAATTACCTTCTACCCGATACCATCCCAGGCGATTGTTCTCCGACTCACTGTATCCGGCGTTCCGAAGGGTCCCGACTATATTGGCCACCGTCAAATCATCGCCCACCGCCACCGGTTTCGGGGCCGAAAAAATCATCGAAGTATTCGGAAACGGCCCGTTCTTCAACTTGTCGTCAATCAGATTCGAATAGTGGTAGTACAAACCGGCGGTCGTGAGCACCGTAGTCGCCCCCACGAAAACCGCTACACCGACCAACAGTCGGAACCACCGGCCTCGATGGGCCGAGGTTTCTACAGGAATTCGCGTTACAGGGGGGCGTTGCGCCATACGTCCTAATACTACCTCAGCCTACTTCTCGCTTCCGCTGAGACTTTCCAGCTCCCGCCACATGTCGTCATCGTGCTTCCGCCATCCGTCCTTCTCCCGCCCCGCAAACCGCAACTGGTGAACGTCCAACGTGCCGTGGCCAAACGCGCAGATGTACTCCATTTTCGGCCGACCAAACTGCAACATCTGATCCCACGAACCGGTCGAAACCGGCATCCGCAATCGACGCAGGCAAGTGCGACATCGGTAGCGCTGGTCCAAAACCACCAAAAACACGAGCCCGATGCTCGTTAAGAAAAACAAGAAAACTGCCGTGGTCCAAGGCAGATCCTGGGCGAACCGACCGCCCGGCTGAGGAATCAAGAAGGCCATCAGCCACCAAAGACCACGCAAAATGGCTACTACAACCGCCAGTTTAGCGACAAAGAAGAGCCAGTACCTCATAGCGTTATAGACTCCGGCCGAGGGACGAAAGTTGCGGCAATCCCGAAGAAACCGGCGTCCGCTTGCTGCTAACTCTAATGCACGTTCGTGGCCAGAAAAATCACGTTGCGCGGACGCTCCGCCCGCCGCCGCATGAAGTAGGGATACCACGCCTCCCCGCACGGCACGTAAATCATCAACCGCTGGCCCTGATCGACCAACCGCTGCTGCCACTGCCCGCGAATTCCGTAATGCATCGGCAGTTCATAATGATCCGGGGCGAGCTTAAGTTCCCTTAAATACGCCAAAGCATGGTCCTCGGCGCCCCCAGAAATTGACCACCTCTGCTCGAATAGACTTGACCAGATCACAAACTGATCATGCCGCGTGGCAGGCCGACCGGCGGGACCTTCATCATCCGTGCCGCAGGCGCGTATATCTTTGAATACGTTTAGGCACTGACGTTTCGCCCACGCGGCCAGACCGAGCGCCACAAGCCCATGCTCGTCGGAGAGGCAGCGCCGTCGGGGCCGGATGGTGGTAAAGTTTTGGCGAGTAGGGCTCGTCAATTCTTCGCGAGTGCCGAAGATGGTTCAGGATTTGTTCATCGTGGCTGGTAATCGCCGGGGACGTCCCCTCGCAGAGTAGCGCCTCCATAAGTTTCGCGAAATTCGCGTCTACGTTCACCTTGGCCACATACGCAACATCCGACGATTCCTGATACGCCCCTTTTGCATAACCGAATCGGCACATCGAGATGGTTCAATTCGGAAACATCGTGTTCAGTTCGGAACAGATGGGCCTGCCGAACCGCTCGCACGCACCCAAACTCGGCGTGCCTTTTCTTGACAATCCCCAGCGCGCGCTACGTCTACACCGTCGATTTCATGTCGATTTCCACCCGCGTGCCCATGGCCGACGCTCACGCAAAAACAATCCGTTAATGACGCTGACCCTGATCGAGGCCGAACTGGGTCAGCTTAATCGCGACCGTCGTATTCGTGGCCGTTTCCCGGGAAGTCTCAAAGTAGCGGCCGAGCGACCGATTCCCCGAGAGAAGATGAAAAAGACTTCGGAAGCATAAGCAAGTCACCTTTCGTCTACTGGCAGCCCAAGCGCATGCATCAGCGCCAACCCATTACTACCCGGCACGACGCCCGGCATCATCCGGTAGTCGAAACAAATCTTGCCCTCTTTGAGCGAGTCGGCAAAATGAACATGCCGAGCGCACGCAACCTCGGCCAGCGCCAGATCGTGCGTCGTCACCAAACCAATCGCACCCCGCTCCCGCAGACCGCGTAGAACCCCCTCGGCGCCGATCCGCCGGTCCCGCGAGTTGGTGCCACTCAACAACTCATCGAGCAAGAACAACGTCGGCTCGCCGGAATCCGCCATCGCGAGGATATCCCGCAGACGGGTGATTTCCGCAAAGAACCGCGAAGCCCCTTCCTGGAGCGAATCATGTGTAGAAATCGAAGCTCCCACCACGAGCCGCGACAGCCGAAGCCGCCGAGCGGCCACCGGAGCGCCCGCGTGAGCCATCACGACCGCCAGCCCCAGCGTCCGGAGAAACGTACTTTTGCCACTCATGTTCGAGCCGCTCACCAGAACGAACGGATCGGTATGAGAAACGGCCAGGCTATTGGCCACGGCGGTTTGCGGGTTCAGCAACGGATGGCGTAACCCCTCTCCCTCAAATGCGGGAGCCCCTTCCTCGGACCACTCCGGCCAAACAAAATCAGAGTTTTCGAAGGCAAACGTCGCCAGCGAGAGCAACGCCTCCGTCTCGCCCATCGCCTCCAGCCACGTGCCCACCAGTTTCCCGTTCTCGGCCCGCCAACGGTCCGCCGCAAACGCCAGATGCGTGCCCAGCATCAGCAATGGGCCGATGATCCGCATCGCCGGATGCTCCCGGGAGGTGATCCAAACCGCCAACCGCGCCAACCGGCGGATGCGAACCGACGGCGGAGGACCGGACGCCCGCAACTTGGCCGTAATCGCCTGCAGCTTAGCCGACCGAAACGGGCGCTCTTCCAGCAGAGCCAGCGCAGCCGAAAAAACTGCGAGTTCGGCGGCGGCTGCTTCGGCAGCATACAGCGCTTCCAGCACCCGCGGCCGCAGCCACATCCCGAACGAAGCCATTCCCCCGATCACCAGCAGCGGAATGCTCCAAAGACCGGTCGCGTTCCCCAGCGCGAGGCCGATCGCCAGCGCCCCGTTCCAACCGAAAACGAGCCAATGCCAGGACGCCGGGGGCATCCCCGGAGGGGCCTCCGCCCAACGGCGAAGCGGTGCAGGATGAACACTCGCCGCCACGGCATCCGACACCAGATACATCCGTTCCCGAAACTCGATATCCGCGGCCAGTTCTCGAACGGCCTCCTCCCGCAATTGCAGTTCGGCCACCGATGCCGGATGCAACAGCCAATTTGCCAAAGTCGATTCGCCCATCCGAGTCCGCGCCCGGTTCATCCACTGAAACAGATTCCCCGCCCCGAACAGATCGAGATCGCCCGCGTACAAATGCCCCGCGGGCTGCCATTCCAACCCGTCGCTGCCCACCCCCATCCATTTCCGATCCAGCCGAGCAACCCCAAACTCGAAGTAACGCACGCTGCTCGCCGCCCGGTCCCGGCGCTGCAAAACTCGCGTGTGAAGGCTCGCCGCGACCACAAACAAGGCGATCGGGAACAGCAGCAGCCAAGCCGACCACGCCGCCAGGTAAAGCGTCTGCCAAACGATGTAGCCGAACAGCGCCACCAGGGCCAGGCGAAGATAGCCAAACTGCTCGTGCCGCTGGATCGCCAAAGAAAGGGAGCGGCGCCGTTCGGCCAGCGCGGACTGATAGATTTCCCGGGGAGAGTTCACTTACCCATAAGTATCGCCCGGAATCGTGCCATTCGATCGATATCTATTACTCAGAATCGATCTCGGCCGTCGTAATTTTCGCCAGTGCTCTCCGTAGAAGAAGCTTGGCGGGCGATCCACTCCGAAACAATCATGCGGCTCTTCGGCATGATGATCGTAGTCGCCAATCTCCGCATCCCCTGATTCTTCCCCCTCGTCGCTCAACTGGCCGTACGCCGGGCCCTTCGCCAACGACAATATCTGCCTCGTCATGACCCCGCTCGTCATCGAAATCACCCGCTCTCTCGAGCGTCGTCCCCTTCCCTACCTTCTCGCTACGGCCATCGACAGCGCGGCCACCATCACCGGATATCCGCAAAAAACATGATGATCGGTGGCTCCTCCGGCATACCCTTCGCCGTCTTCTTCGTTACGCTCGCCCCGGTAGCGCTCTTCGGCTTCATTGTTGCCATCTCCCTCTTGCCCCGGTTCCATCGCGATGAATTCTCTAACCCACGACAGGCTCACAGGATCGAGTGCCCGATCCCCTTTGATCGCCTTCTTCTCATCAAGTCTTCCCTGGCCTCCGCAATCCTGTTCGGTTCATTCTTCGCTGGCGCACCTATCGCGGTCGCCGCGCTTATCGCCGGAGCAACCCTCTTGGTCACCCGCCGGGTCTACCCCGAAGAAGTCTACGCGCAAATCGACGGGTCTCTGCTCGTCATGTTTTCCGGACCCTTCATCGTCCTGGCCGGAGTGGAAAACGTCGCTCGACGAAGAGCTGTTCGGCTTTGCCACCCGGAATCACTTGGAACAAAATCCCGGTCCTAAGCTTCGTCTCGGTGCTGCTGTCGATCCTGTCTCCAACGTGCTTTCCGTCATGCCATTTAATCTTTTCATCCAACAGCTTCCGAACGCTCGCAAAGCATGGCTCGCATTATCCATATCGGCCACCCTGAGCGGTAACCTAACACTGCCGGGCGCGGTCGCCAACGCCATCGTGGCCGCACGGGCCAAGGAAGCACAGCAAATCACCTTCTGGGAATACACCCGGGCCGGATTACCCATCACGCTGCTCTCAGTGGCTGCTGACGTCCTCTGGCGCGAATTCCTTAGGCCATAATGAGCGCGTAGCTGGCGTAGCCAAGCAGCGCCCCAAGAATCGACCCAACCACCACATCGCTCAGGAAATGCATGCCGAGCAGGATCCGCGAAGCCGCAATTGACAACGCCACCAAGCTCAGTCCCGGCGCTAAGCCCGGGTACCCCAAACCCACCGGCACACAAATCGCAAACGCCGTCATCGAGTGGCCCGAAGGGAACGAAAACTGATCCGGAGGCAAGAGCTTGGCCCAGCAGTGCGCTTCGAGCGCGCACGGCCGCCGACGTCCTGCGTATTTCTTCAATCGCAAAAACAAAAACACGCCGATGGCCGCCGCCAACGTAGCCGAGCCGACCGTGCGGAATCGCGCTTCGTCGCCCAGCGTCATCAATGCAATAGCAAGCGCATACCACAACCAGCCATCCCCGCAACGGGTGGCATACACCGAACCGAGCCGCACCCAACGGGGTGCCTGCCAACGGTTACACCGTCTCATCAGCCGATGATCGCGCTCTTCGATGTAGTGGACGACTAAGGCCGCAACACTCATGCAGACATGGTACGGGCAGAATCTTTACGGATTCGTGACGAAACTGAAAAACATATGTGAAAGACTATGTTTGTACCTTGAAAATCTCACCAAAGATCGATTTCATGTTTTTTGACGCCGGCGGTGGCCACCGCGCGGCGGCTTCCGCCTTGAAAAAAGTGATCGAAACCCAAAATCGGCCGTGGGACGTTCGCCTGATCGATTTGCAGGACGTGCTCGACGAATTGGATATCTTCCGCAAACTGACCGGGCTGCGGATGGAGGACATTTACAACCAAATCCTGGCCAAGGGCTGGACGCTCGGCTCCACCCAGTTGTTACCGATGATGCACGCAATCATCCGGGTCTACCATAAAGCGCAAGTCCGCATCCTCACCCAGTATTGGACCGCCAACCGCCCCGATATGGTCGTCTCGCTCGTCCCCAACTTCAACCGCGCCATGCTCCAAGCGCTCCAGGCCGTCGATCCGTCCATTCCGTACGTCACCATCCTCACCGACATGGCGGACTACCCTCCGCACTTCTGGATCGAAGACCAGTTGCAAAGCTTCATCTGCGGTACCGCCAGAGCAGCCGAACAGGCCCGTGCCACCGCCGCGCCAGGATCATCGGTGCATCGGGTCTCCGGCATGATTTTGAACCCCAGCTTCTACGACGCCCCGCCGATCGATCGAGACGCCGCCCTCGTCAAGCTCGGCCTGCAGCCCGGAGTGCCCACCGGGTTGGTCCTGTTCGGCGGGGAAGGCTCGCAGAAGATGCTCCATCTCTACGACCGCATCGGCGCCTCCTCTCTGCGCGTCCAACTCCTCCTCCTTTGCGGGAAAAACGTCCGGCTCGCCGAGGAGCTTCGCCAGCGCTCTGGACGCATCGGCAAGCACGTCGAAGGCTTCACAAAAGAGGTCCCGAAGTTCATGCAACTCGCCGATTTCTTCGTCGGCAAGCCTGGCCCCGGCAGCGTGAGCGAAGCCATCAAAATGGGGCTTCCGGTCGTCGTCGAAAACAATGCGTGGACGCTGCCCCAAGAACGGTTCAACGCCACCTGGGTGGCCGAACACGAACTGGGCGAAGCGCTCGGCAGCTTCGCCAACGTCGTTCCGGCCCTCGAACGAATGCTCGAACCCAAACGGTTCGCGACGCTGCGCAAAAACGTCCAAGCGATTGAAAACCGCGCTCTCTTCGAAATCCCTAACATCCTGCAAGAAAAGCTATCCGCCGCAACTAAGTCCTCCTAACCAAGTACAATTTGGAGGTGTACCGTCTCCTAGCGCTTTTCGGATTAGCCGCGGCTCTCTCCGCGCAGGACTTTAATACGTGGCTGAACAGCCAAGCGCAGCAGTTGCTCCGCGACCGCCGCGCCGCCTTGGCGCCCTTGCAGACCAAGGCTGAAGGTATCGCGCGCCAAAAACTGATGCGCGAAAAGCTGCTCCGGGTCATCGGAGGCTTGCCCACTTACAACGGTCCGCTCAACCCAAAGACGTTCAGTAAACTGGACGCGCCCACCCACGCAATCGAGATGGTGGCCTTCGAAAGTCTACCCGGGTACTGGATCACCGCAAATCTGTACCTGCCGAAGTCCCCCGGCAAACACCCGGCCGTGCTCTTCTCCCTCGGCCATTGGAACGAGGGCAAACCCGCCGCTCAGCGCATCGCCGCCAACCTCGCCGCCCAGGGCCTCGTCGTCCTGGCCTTCGACCCCATGGGCCAAGGCGAGCGAAGCCAAGCCTTCGACCCGAGACTGAATCGCGCCCTCGTCCCCGGAGGCGTCCCCGAACATTGGCTCGCCGGTACGCAGGCAATTTTGGTGGGCGAGACGCTAGCGCGCTACTTCATCTGGGACGCCAAACGCGCCATCGACTTCCTGGCGAGCCATCCAGCCGTCGACCCCGAACGCATCGGTGCCACCGGCTGTTCCGGCGGCGGCACCCAAACCACCTACATCTCCGCCCTCGACTCCCGCATCAAAGTCGCCGCCCCTCTCTGTTACATGAATTCGTTTGAGGTCCTCTTCGGCGGCTCGATCGGGGACTCCGAACAGAGCCTGCCGAATTTCCTCAGCGAAGGCCTCGACCAGACCGACTACGTCCACCAGTTCGCCCCGAAGCCCTGGCTGATCGGGTCCACCCAGGAAGATTTTTTCACCCCCGCGGGCGCCAAGATCGTCTACGAAGGCGGCCGCAGCTTCTACAAACTGTTCGACGCCGAATCAAACGTGAAGTGGGTGCTCGGACCCGGCGGTCACGGCACGCCGATCGAAGTGCGCGAGGCCGTCTATAGCTGGTTCCACCAGTGGCTTAACCCAAGCCAACCCGCTCCGCAAGAAGATCCGAAGATCAAGATGTTCTCGAATGAAGACCTGATCGTAACCCCCACCGGCCAAGTTGCTACCGATCTGAAGAGCCGGGATCTCGTCGAGATCCTGCGCGCCCGTCGGCAGGAAGGTCAGCACAGAGGCGACCTGGCCGCCGAAGTCCAAAAACTCGTCCGCCCAGTGCCGACCGCGCCACCGATCAAAGGTACTGAAGAGACGTTCACGTTTGAACCAGAACCCGGGGTCGTCGTCACCGGGCATCTCCTCCGCCCCGCCGGAACGACTCCGTTGCCCGGTGTGGTTCATGTCGAATCCGGGCCGAAGCTCTCAGAACGGGCTAAAGAGATCGCCGCAGCCGGCGCCGTCGTGATCGCGATTGTACCCCGCGGGCTGCCAGCACCTCGGGAGTACGCCGAATACGGTGACTGGATGGCGGCCACGCGCAGCTGGATGATCGGCCGCAATTTGGCCGGTATGCGGGGCCAGGACATCGCCGCGGCCGTTAAGATTCTCGCCGCCCGCCCCGACGTAGCCCCTGGCCCCATCCGGGGCGTCGCCGATGGAACCGCCGCAGTATGGCTCCTCCTCGCCAGCGCCGCCGAGCCTCGACTGGGCAAGTTGTGGTTGGAACGGGCGCCCTATAGCCTAGCCAGCGCCCTTGATACCCCGGTCCACAAATTCCTCCATGACGCCGTAATCCCGGGCTTCCTCTTAAGTTGGGACCTCGAAGACCTAGCCAAGGGACGAACCGTCCGCTGGGTGCAGCCGACCGATTGGAACGGAAACATCGTCAAACGAAACGGCCCCCAGTATTACTACCGGTTCTTTGACGAAATGAACGAACGAGTCATTCGGGACTACTTACTCCAACCATAAGTAACGCGTCGCATGATCGAGCGCAAAATTGGGCCCGCCCAAGGACGCTCGTTCGGCCATCGCCGCGAAGAAGCGCTCGTGAAAATCCCGAATCTCCAGCCGCCATCGCTCCTGCGGGATTTCGCAGGAATCGCCGCCCCAAGCCATGCAAACGGTATCCCCGACCCAACTGAAAGTTACTTCCGGGGCCGCTTCCAAAAAACGTAAATTTAGCGCCGAAGCCTCTTGCCGATTCACGTCCAAAAGCGACTCCCAAATCTGGGCGACATAGAAAGCAACTCCGTCGCCTAGCGGCAGCTTACCGTCGGCATCGATCCAGAAGCGCCCATCCGTCAAAGCGTACCAGTGGAGCTCGGGAGCATTGGGAGGGCCCCAGGGGGTGACCGTCTCGACGGGGATAAGTTCGAACGCAAAGAACGCCAATAAACAGAATAAAGGATAGCGAGAACAATAGGTAAAGTGACGAGTTGGGATACTGGAGACGATTCGCCCCGTCAACGGCGGGGGCCTTTGGGCTGCCACGGCCACTTATCGGGAGGCCCGCTCCTGCGGCGGAGAGCGGCTCGTCCGAATGGGGTGCCGCCCCGTTGCTGCACCGAATTCGCCGACGAGATTCTACGAGCGCTGCAAGCTTACGGCTTCGCCTGGGATCGGCCCGTGCTCTACCAATCCACCCGCAATGAACCCTATCAAGCGACCCTCAAAGCCCTGGGCGCCTGGACCTATCTCTGTGCGCGTGTAGCCGACAGGACGACTGCCGCTGCCGGACCGCCCCCCCCGGCCCCCACCGTCAAAATCCGCGCGCCACAGGACATCGACGATTTCGTCGCCCAACAGGCCGATGGGTTATACGCTTATCAACTCGCCGTCGTCGTCGATGATGCCGCCCAAAGCGTCACCGACGTCGTCCGAGGAGCCGACCTCCTCGGATCCCCCCCAAATCTTCCTCCATTGCTGCCCGGGAATCCCGATCCCCGGCTATCTCCTCTTGGTCCTCGACTCCAGTAGCGACAAGCTGAGCAAACTAACGATGGCACCCCCGCTCCCTTTGGACGATCCGGCACCCCTCCTTCGCCGAGCGCTCACCCTCCTGGCCCATCCGCCGCCACCGGATCTCTCGTTACCAGTGCCATGGGCTTGGGTAATTCCGCATTTGGACCTAATGCGTTTAACGTATGGTGCTCGCGACACTTCCGGCCTTTGCTCACGGTATGGAGAGCCATCCCGCAAAAGGTATTTTCGTAATCGCGTTGGGCGTATGCCTCGGCACGATCATCATCAACCGCCTCATATTTGGCGAAATCGACTGGTCGAAAGTGCTCATGACCACGGCTGTCGCCGGGGCCATGAGTTGGTGGTTCATTGTGAAGAAACGCGCTCGTCCGGCGTCTGACACGCCGGATGAGCGCTAACCCTTCACGACAATATTCACAAGCTTGTCCGGGACCACCACGACCTTCACAATCGTCGCGGTTCCGATCATGATCTGCATCTTCGGGTCCGCCAGAGCCAGTTTCTCCAGGTCAGCCTTCGATGTTCCGAACGGCGCAAGTAACCGGCTGCGAACCTTACCGTTGACTTGCAGCACCACGTCGGCGCCGTCTTCCTGCATCAGCGCTTCGTCGAAAGCAGGCCAAGGCTGCTTGAACACCGGCCCGGTCCGGCCCATCTCTTCCCACATCTCTTCGCAAATATACGGCGCAAATGGAGCCAACAGCAGCACAAGTTTCTCGAGCACCTCGCCGCGAGTCGCCGGAGCAAGCGCGGCCTCGTGAGTATAAATCTCGTTGACAAGTTCCATAAAGGCCGCGATCGAGGTATTGAAGTGCCAGCGGCTTTCAAAATCCTCGGTGATCTTCTTGATCGTCTGGTGCAACTTACGCAGCACTTTTCGATCAGCCTCCCCCGGCTCACCGGTTTCGTTCAGTCGGTCAATGTTACGAGTGACAAAACGGAATACCCGGCCCAGGAAGCGAGCCGCCCCTTCTGCGCCGGCGTCTGTCCAATCCAGGTCGCGTTCCGGCGGCGCGGCGAAGAGTTCGAACAGACGACCGGTATCGGCACCGAACTCGTCCATCATCGTATCCGCGCTGATCACGTTGCCCTTGTTCTTCGACATCTTCGAGCCGTCTTTGATCACCATGCCCTGCGTGAACAAACGGGCCGCCGGCTCATCGTTCGAAATCAGGCCGAGGTCGCGCATCATCTTCGTCCAAAACCGCGAGTAGATCAGATGCAGAATCGCGTGCTCAACTCCGCCAATGTACTGATCGATCGGGAACCAGTATTTGATCGCTTCCGAGTTGAACGGAGCGTCATCATTGTGGTTATCACAGTAGCGATAGAAGTACCACGAGGAGTCCACAAACGTATCCATCGTGTCGGTCTCCCGCCGGGCGGGCTCCCCGCACCGCGGACAATCGACGTTCACGAAGGCGGGCGTCCGCGCAAGCGGACTTTCTCCCTTACCCGTCAATTGCGCGTCCTTCGGCAGAATCACCGGCAAGTCCTTATCCGGCACCGGCACCACGCCGCAGGTAGCGCAGTGAATCATTGGAATCGGCGTTCCCCAGTACCGCTGGCGAGAGATGCCCCAGTCCTTGATCCGGAACGTGACGGCGGTTTCTCCAAACCCGTTCGCCTTCGCGTAGGCGGCCATCTGCGCCCGAGCCTCCGCCGTAGCCAAGCCCGACCATTGCCCGGAACCCTGCGAAATACCGTATTCAGTAAACGGCAGCGTCAGTTCGCCCTCCGCCGGACGAACGACCGGGACAATCGGGATTTCATATTTCGAACAAAACTCGAAGTCGCGCTCGTCGTGCGCCGGAACGGCCATAATCGCGCCCGTGCCGTAACCGGACAGCACGAAGTTGCCCACCCAAACCGGCACCGGCTCCCCACTGAACGGGTTGAGAGCGCGCAGGCCGGTATCGATCCCGACCTTTTCCACTTCGCCCAGGCCTTGCGTCGCGCGGGCGTCGATCATCGCCTTCACCGCAACAGCTTTATCCCCGGAGACGTACTGTTTCACCAGATCGTGTTCGGGAGCAAGAATGACGCAAGTAGCCCCGAAAATCGTATCGACCCGCGTCGTAAACACGCGGATCTTCTCTCCAGATCCGGCCACCGTGAAATCGACCTCTGCGCCTTCGCTCCGACCAATCCAGTTCCGCTGCATCGCCAGGACGCGATCCGGCCAGCCGCCCTCTAAGTTCCCAATTTCATTCAGCAGCTCATCGGCGTAAGCCGTAATCTTGATGAACCATTGCGTCAGCTCTTTCTGTTCTACCGGAATGGCCTCGTGCCGCCAGCAGCAGCCGTTGACTACCTGTTCATTCGCCAGTACCGTCGCACACTCTGAACACCAGTTCAGCAGCGCCTGCTTACGATAAACTAACCCCTTATCCCACATCCGCGTGAAGAACCATTGGTTCCACTTGTAATACTCGGGCTCGCAGGTGGAGACCTCCCGCGACCAATCGTAACTGAAGCCCATCCGCCGATGCTGACGCTTCATCTCGGCGATGTTGTAGTTAGTCCACTCGTGCGGATGCCGATTGTTCTTAATCGCGGCGTTTTCAGCCGGCAAGCCAAAGGCGTCCCAGCCCATCGGATGCAGGACGTTGAAGCCACGCATCCACTTAAAGCGGGCCAGAGCATCACCAATCGTATAATTCCGAATGTGACCGATGTGCAAGGTGCCACTCGGATACGGAAGCATCTCCAGGACGTAGTATTTCGGCTTGGCGCTGTTGGGCTCGGCGGCGAAAATCGTAGGGTCGGCGGCCCAGCGGGCGGACCATTTCGCTTCGACTTCCTGGTGGCTATACGTTCTTTCGGGCATGCTTGGTAGAGAGGCTCCAGAGGGCGTCGACGTTCTTCCGGTCGTCGCCTTCGTTATCAATCGGCGTTTCGAGAATAAAGGCTTTTTGCTGCAACACCGGGTGGTTCAAAATGCGGCGAAAACCCTCTATTCCAATATAGCCTTCGCCGATGTTGGCATGGCGGTCGAGCTTGGAACCTAGCGCACCTTGGCTGTCGTTGGTATGGATCACCGGGACATTCGCCAGGCCCACAGTCGCCTCCGCTTCAACGATAAATGCCTCCAGCCCCACTTCGGTAGCGAGATCGTACCCGGCCGCATAGGAGTGGCAAGTATCCAGACAGTAGCCGATCTTCAGCCCCACATTCGGCCGGGCGAGCAACTCCATCGCCGACAATTCGGCCAACTTCGAACCCAGCACGTTTCCCTGCCCCGCCGTATTCTCGAGCAATATCGTCAGGTGGTCGCTCTCCAGGCCCTGACAAGCTTCCGCCAACGCCACGCTAAACGCTTCGATCGCCGACTCCGGCGTCTGATCCTTGGAAGATCCGGGATGGACCACCAGATATTCGGCGCCGATTACGATCGCACGCTCCGCCTCCCCCCGGAACGCGGTCACCGACTTCGGCCGATTCACCGGATCAATCGAGCAGAGGTTGATGAGGTAGTTGGCGTGGATCACCAGCGGCCGCAAGTCGAGCCGTGCCCGGACTTCCCGCATTCGCCCCACTGCCGCGGGGTCCGGCGGAGGCGCGGCCCAAGTCCGCGGACTGCCGGAGAAAATCTGGAAGCAGTTCGCTCCCAACTCATGAGCTTTCAGGCCGGCTTTTTCCAGCGACCCGGACGAAGAAGTGTGTATCCCAATACGCAAGAGACTAGTCTAAAGGGTATGCGAATCATCTGTCTGCTTTTCCTGGCGGCCACCGCCTCGGGTGCCGATTGGAAGTTGAATCCGGCGACCGAAAACACCGTAGATTTGTTCGTCGATAAGACCGGCATCCTGAACGGTAAACGGCATTGGTTCCGGTTTCCCCTGTTAGCCGGAAGCTTCAGCGAGAACCCCGCCAAAGTCGAATTACGGTTCGAAGTCAACGCACTACAATGCTTTGACACGTGGCTCAATCAAAAGGATCAAAAAACGGTTCTCCTGTGGACGCTGGGCAAAGAAACGCTGGACGCGGCGAACCACCCGACCGTTACCTTTGTCTCCACCGCCGTCGACGGCAACAAAATCACGGGAAACCTCACGATTCGCGGCGTCACGAAGCCTGTAACGGTCCTCGCGAAAGGAATCGGCGACGGCAAATTCGAAGGCTCAGCCACCTTCAAAATGACCGATTTCGGCATCAAACCGGTCAAGGCCGGCCTGAACACCATCGGGACCAAGGACGAAATGACCCTGCAATTCAAGTTAGCCGGAACCCGATAGCCGATCCGCGGACCGCTACCCTCACCAACCCGCAAAATGATCGGCACCGCCGCCGCCAAACCGTGAAAAGGAGCCCTTACTTCGTCACGGTTACCCCGGAGTGCCCTCCAGGCTCATCTTTCAATTGGAATGTGCTGTGGGCATCCTCCAATCATTTCAGAACCCCGCGCAATCCATCGCTGAGATGATGCGCCAACTCACGTTCAGGACGCGTCTCGTCTTCGACTGCTTGCGCCTGACGAAAAATTCGATCCCCACGGAATTCCCCCATTGAGAACAAATTGACCGTGCCCTCCGGCGCCTGGCAAGTGCCGAACAATCAACCTCGAGCTTCAACCCCAGCCGAGCAGAGTGTCGAGCTTCAGGTTGTCTTCCTTGTACTTATCCCAAATGCGCGGATCGGTCGTCGGTATTGCCGCCTCGGAACGCGCATTCGCCAGGATCTTCTCGATCTGCTTCACAATACCCGGATTAGCAGCGGCGACGTCGGTCGATTCAGCAGGGTCAACCGCAAGGTTGAACAGCTCAATCGGGGCCGTCTTCGTCGCCTGAAACGCCTTCCATGGGCCCATACGCACGGCTCGGGTCAATTTGGTCGGCGTCAACTGTTCCCAATACAGATACGCATGCGGCTTCTGCTCACGGCCCAGCAAATTCGGCAGAATCGAGATCCCGTCCAGGCCCCTCGGCGTCTTGGCACCTCCAACTTCCGCCGCCGTCGGCAGCACGTCCCAGAAAGCAGTCGGGAAATCCGACACCCGGCCGGCCGGTACCTTACCCGGCCATCGCGCCAGTAGCGGAACCCGAATGCCCCCCTCGCGCAGCGTCCCCTTAACCTCGCGAAGACCCATCTGACTACCGAAGCGCGCGTTGTTCACCGGCCCGCCGCCGGGGCCGTTATCACTCGCGAAAAGCACCAGGGTGTTATCGTCCAACTTGAGCTCTTTGAGCAGCGCCATCACGCGGCTAACATCGGAGTCAAGACGATCCACCATTGTCGCGTAGACCTTCTCGCCGTCCTTCCACCCGACATCCTTATACTTCTCGATCCCAGGAACGTTATTCACGCCGTAGGGCCCATGCGGAACCGTCCACGCGCAAAAGAGGAAGAATGGCTGGCTCCGATTGCGGCGGATGAAATCCAGGCTCTCGCTCGCGATCAGGTCCTGCGCGTAGACCCGCTTAGAAGGGCTCTGCGGGATCGCCTCTCTCGTTCCGTTCCGCCAAAGGTAATCCACGTAAAAGCGATGCGCGTGCCGCTGGCAGTTGTATCCGTAGAAGAAGTCGAAACCCTTGTCGATCGGCGTACTCCCGGAGCCGGGGCCGCCCAGACCCCATTTGCCGCAGATGCCGGTCTGATAGCCCGCCTGCTTCAGAACTTGCGCGATCGTGATGTCGCGCGGAGCAAGCGGGGCTTGACCCTCCGGAAACACCTCCCAGTTATTGCGGACACTGGCATGGCCCATGTGATACCCCGTCATCAGCGCGCAGCGTGAAGGCGCGCACACCATGGCTCCCGCGTAGGAGGCCGTGAACCGCGTCCCTTCCGCGGCGAGGCGGTCGATGCTCGGCGTCTTCAGCACCTTCTGCCCGTAGCAGCCAAGGTCGCCAACCCCAAGGTCGTCCGCCAGGATGAAGATGATGTTGGGCTTGGGAGTTGCGGCAAAGGCGGTGGCGCTAAGCGTGCCGACGAATTGGCGGCGAGTGAGTCGGAGCATTACTGAAGAGTGTATCGAACAACCGTTCGCCGCGCCCCGTTCGCCGCACCCACCATCGGCCCCCGCTGAGGTAGATGATCCGTCACATGAACCGCCGTAACTTCGCGCTCACCGCCGCCAGCCTCGCCGCCGCCGGAATCATCTCCACTCTCCGCGATACCAAACGCCCTCAGGCTCGACCCAACGCCAGCCCGGGAACTGCTCCTGTCCCGCGCGCTTCGCTTTCTCGACAAACCCGCCGCTGAGCCAGGAAACGACGTCGCATTGCAAAAAGAACTGGCCGCCGGATACATCCGCCTCGGCGACGGGCAAGGATCGACCGGCAATCCCAACCTTGGCCTGACCTCAGCGGCCCAAGCCAGCTATGAAAAGCGGCTCGCTCTGCGAAAAGCGATCGCGGCCGCGGCACCGGGCGACGTCGGCACCCAACGCGATCTGGCCAAGGCCTATGACTTGGGAGGCGCTGCACTCGAAGAGCAAGAGAAAAGGAAAGACGGCCAAACGGATCTCAACGCCGCCATCGAGTTTCGCGCCTCTCTCGTCGACCGGTATCCCGAAGACCCCGCCAAGAGCTGCTTTTCCTGCGGCCAAACCCAAATTGCCACCGCAAACTTCGAAGGCGCTCCCTCCGATTTGGGAATCGCCCCATCACTCTGGGATCGCGCGATTCCGGCCGATCCGCGTAAGTTCCGCCGCTCGAGTTCCATCGTCCGCAAGCGCATCGGCGGACTCCTCGTGCGCCTCAACCGTCTGGACCAACCCCGACCAGAACACGAAACCGCGCTGGCCCCTCACCGCACTCGGCCCATGAGCTACGCGCCCAGCGACCTCGCCCTTATCTGACTTCGCCGCAACCAGTTAGCCCAAGCGCTCGACTACGCCCAACAAACGCGGGTTATTCGCGAAGCGGTCGTAGCCACCGATCCGTGCAACAAACGAGCCCAGAGATCAATGGCGCGCACCTATACGAGCCAATATTCTTTGGCCAACCGGTGCCAAGGCCGAATCCGCCGCCTCCTACGAAAATGCCTTGACGGTCCAGAAGACACTGCTCACCGCGAGTCCCCAAGTGGTCGCCGAACGCGCCCACGTGGCCAAAATCCTGAGCGAGTTGGGCGACGCCGACCGGGTTCTTGGGCAATCAGCCAAATCACGGAGGGCCCGAACCCGAGCCATCGAACTCCTGATCCAGGTCCGGGAGCCGTGGCCGCAACGGGACGAGTCCGCCAGCCGGCTAACAATTTGCCGCAAAACTTTGGCTAAGTTGCCTTAAACGGTGCCACCAATTGCTGCATCCACGTCTGCGGCGCTCCCTCCTCCCCAGCGATACCCAACGATTCCGGGTCATCGGCGGGAAAATGGGCCGTACCAAAGAGCCAATCCCAGATCGAGAAAACCATGCCGAAATTCTTGTTCTTCGGCGCCTTGGCATGGTGCCACAAATGCATTGCCGGTGAATTCAACACATACCGCCAACGCCCCAAATTCCACCGCAAATTGGAATGCGTGAAGTGGCCCATCGCCGTCCCCAGCACCCCGTGCCAAAACATCACCTCGCCCGAAAAGCCAAACATCCCCGCCGGAACATAAAGCAAGCTGCGATAAACCAAAACCTCGGCGTAGTGAAAATGCCAGTTGACCATCCAGTCCAGCGTCGGAGCCTGATGGTGAATCTTGTGAAACCGCCAGAGAAAAGGCACTCGATGCAACAGATTATGGATCCCATACTGAGCCAAATCGCAATACAAAGTCATCAGCACGAACTGGCCGGCCCAACCCAGGCCCACCGCCCAACCAAGGTGCAGCGAAGGAAACTGATAAGGCACAATCTGGCCAATCAGATAAGGAAACGCGAACGAATTCATCAGGATGTGGGTCAGGTCGGTCGCCCACCCCTTACGCAGCAACCGCCGCTCTTGCCGAGGCGCCCAACGCTCCAGCAAGGTGAAAATCGCGCCCAGACCGAGAAGCCAAAAAAAATAATTCATAAAAAATGAACTGGACAGAATAGACCACCGTCTCCATACTCACATGCCTAGGTATCGAGCGATGTCCTTCTGGAACAAACTACGCCATAGCCTTTGGGGCCAACAACACCAGCTTACTGAAATTGAGGAGGAAATGGCGGTCCATCTCGAAGCCAGGGTCCGCGATTTGCAGCGAGCCGGGCTCTCCCCGCAGGAAGCGCATCGCCAGGCGAACCGCGAGTTCGGCAACCGGCTCCGGTTGGTAGACGAAACCCAGGATTCCGATCACTGGTCTTTCCTCAATAATCTGTGGCGGGATACAAAGCTGGCCGCCCGAAACTTGAGCCGACGCCCCGGCCTGGTCGCCACGGCCCTACTGTCGATCGGATTGGGCCTCGGCGCCAACTGTGCAATCTTCAGCATCGTCGACACCGCCCTCTTCCGGCCTCTCCCACTCGCCCACGCCGAACGCCTGATCAACTTCCAGGACACCCAAAACAATCGCCGTACCGGAGGCAACGCCGCCCGCCTCTACGATTTTGCCGAGCAAATGCAGACCGTCGAGGCGGTCAGCGGCTTCTATCGTGAGGGCGCGACCCTCACCGGCCGTGGCGAAGCCGAACGTCTTTCGCTCGTCCGTTCCTTCGGTCCCATTCTCCAACTGCTGGGCACATCCCCGGCTCTGGGCCGTGGCTTCACGGCGAACGAAGAACGCGGACTCGGCGAAAAAGTGGCTATCCTCACGAACACCCAGTGGCGCAAGCGGTTCAATAGCGATCCCCAAGTCATCGGCCAAACGCTGCAGCTCAACAAAGCGGCCTACACCATCATCGGCGTCCTGCCGTCCGAACTGACGTTTCCAGAGCAGTATGACGTCCTCGCCCCGGCCGACCCCGAACTCCAGAATCGAGCCAATCGCCGAGCCCGCTATCTCGATCGGTTTGCCCGCATGAAAGATGGCGTCTCCCTCGCAACCGTCAATGCCGAGTTGGCCACGGTGAACGCCGCCCTGGCCGCGAAGTACCCGGACACCGACGCCGCCAGCATGCGCACCGTCGCGCTCAACGTGCTAGAAGTGCTCACGCGAGACGCCCGTACGCCCTTGCTCCTGTTGCTCGGCACCGCCGGCTTCGTCCTCCTCATTGCGTGCGTCAACGTCTCGAACCTTCTGCTGGCTCGAGCCGGCGAACGCCTCCATGAAGCCTCCGTCCGCGCCTCCCTGGGAGCCGGGCTGGGTCGGTTGCTGCAGCTGTATCTCGTCGAAAGTCTGGTGCTCGCCGCCGCCGGCGGCCTCGTCGGCTGGTGGATTGCCGGGCTGCTCTTGCCGATCCTCCAAAAACTCCTTCCAAGTGAACTCCCCCGGCTCGCCGCTGCTCAACTCGACGGGCGAGTCTTCCTCTTTGCGTTTGCCGTCACCATGCTTTGCGGCCTACTCTTCGGCGCTCTACCGGCCGTCCAACTGGCCCGGGCCCGCAGTTTGGTTTCCAGCGCCCGCGCCACCTCCTCGGCCGCGGCGCTCACCACCCGCCGGATATTGGTGGCCACTCAAATGGGCTTGTCGATCATCCTGCTCGTCGCCGTTGGTCTCCTCGGGCGAGCCTTGATGGCCGCGCAGCAGCGCCCCCTCGGTTTCGCGTCTGAAACCGTCTGGACGGCCAAGGTGGACTTCAGCTGGACGTCCGACGGGGACACCCTCCACAGCTTCTCCCGCCGCGCCCTCGAGCGCCTCGCCGCGCTACCAGGCGTCGAAACCGTCGGTCTCACGGATCGCTTGCCGCTCGAAGGCGGTTCGCAGGATAACCCCATCGAGATCCCCGGACGAGCCCTCTCACCCGAGCAGGCGAGCGTCAGCGTGGCCTTCCGCTCGGTGAGTTCGGACTATCTATCGACCTTGCGGGTACCTTTGCGCGCCGGCCGATGGTTCCAGGAATCGGCCCGCGAGACCGTCGTCAACGAAACCTTCGTGCGGACCTTCTTCCCGGAAGGCGATGCGCTCGGCCGCATCGTCGCCGGACAGCGCGCCAAGTTGAATAATGGCTACGTCATCGTCGGCATCGTGCCCGATGTTCGCCGCGAAGTCAATCCCACCCGGCCCATACCCGAGATGTTCCTCAGCTACGAATCCCAGTTCTGGCCCATGCTCCGCTTCGCCGTTCGCGGCCGCACGGACGCTAATTCCCTGCGCCAAGTCTTCCGCGAGGTCGACCCGAATGTGGTCGTCAGCAGCGTCGCCCCTCTCACGACCCTAGTCCGCGAGGCCACCGGCGAAGCCAGAACCCAGCTGGGCATCGTCTTCGCCTTCGCCTTCCTCGCGTTGGGCCTGGCCGCTATCGGTCTCTACGGCGTGCTTTCGAGCGACGTCGTCCAGCGGACCCGAGAGATGGGCATCCGCCTCGCCTTGGGTGCCGCGCCCGCCGACCTAGTCAGCCAAGTCGTCGTTGGCGGTGTCCGCGTCACCGCCGCGGGTCTCCTGCCCGGACTCGCCCTTGCGGTCGTCCTCGCAACCTTCGGCCAGCAATACTTCCCCGGAGTGAACCCAGTCGATTGGTTGGCATTAGGGGGCGCGACCCTCGTGCTCCTCCTCGTCGCCGTCATCGCCAGCTACCTTCCCGCCCGCCGCGCCGCGCGCGTCAATCCGTTGCTCGCTCTCCGCCAAGACTAAACAGGCGAGCCGAGCCCCGCCAGAATCTGATTCAACATCATCCCGCGCCGCCGATGGCGCTCTCGAAACGCCGTCCATTCGGCGACAAACTGGATCTGCGCCGACGCCCCGCCGATTTCACGAGCCCGTTGAAGACTGCCGGCCGCCAAAACCCTACCTGCCTCCGTCGGCAGCTCCACCTGCCGGTCCGCTACTTGGAACCACGCGCTCACCGCCTCGGTCGGAGAAGTTTTTTCCACCTCCCGAGCCCATAAAAGCCAACCGTTCAGCGTCAACTGGCCGCCCTTAACGATCGCTGCCGCTTCCTCCCACTTGTCTTCCGCAACTAGTAGCTCTAAAGTCAAATCCGCTGATCGAAGCTTCGCCAAACCCATCGCCTGCTCTCGCAACTCTTGCGTCCGTCCCGTAACGGCACCAGCTTGTAACAACAGCAGGTAGCTATCGCGGGACGGACGATGCGCAAACGTCTTCCATGCAATCTCCTCCGCTGGAACCGGGTCTTTGGCCTCCATCAACCGCTGCGCCAGCGTCAACAGCGTCCCCGGAGCAGTGCCCCCTCCCGCCACCGCCTTCGTGAAAGCCATTTCCAGCGCTTCTCTCGACCCATCCTCATCGCCGGCTCTCGAAAAGCTCTCCGCCGCCTCCAAATACTGCTCCGCCGTTAACGCCACTCCGCGTTGGATCTTCGCCGTCTCCTTCGCTCGAACCCGCGGCGACTCCTGCGCCCGAGCCCACGCCAACATCTGCTCTTGCACTTGCATGCGCAACTGCCACTGGTAACGCCGCCCGGGCTCCGTCGACAACTGCCAATCAGGCTCAATCAATTCGCGGTACAAAGCCAAACCCTCATCGCCAAGCACGTCACGGTAGGTGTACGCCGCATCGCGAAACAAACCCGACCGCATCCCGTCCCGACCCACTTTCGCCAGCTGCGCAGCCAACCTCTCACCGCCCGGGCGCAACTCCGTAGCCGCATCCAGATGTAACCCCGTCAGGACCGGGATCAAATCCCTCACCTTCCCTTGCGGATCCGCGTGTTCGGCCACAAACCCATCCAGCGCCAGCAGAACCTCGGGCACCACGTCCAGCACCAACGCCAATCGACCCGCCTCAAAATCAGACGTCAGCGACTTCGTCATGTTCTCGAAGTTAATCCGAGCCTCCCGCGCCCGCTTTTGCGGATTGCGATTCCGTGACTTCGTAAACGTGAGAAGAGTAGCCCGATAAGTGGCCGCCGCGGACTCAGCATCGCTGTTCCGCGCCCCCAGCAGATCGAGCCGTCGCTTGACGTCGGGAAGCTCTTTCGCCAGCGCGATCACCCAGTCAACGAGTACCTCGCGCGAAACCCCGGCCAACAACTCTCGCTGCTTGTCACCTATGGATTTCAAGCGGGCCATCGAGCACCATCCTTTCCCCAAAGAGCCGAAGGACGTCAGTCGCCAACGGCAGCTCGCGATAACTCATCTTGTCCCCTGCCAACAACGGAAAAAAGTGGTCGGCCGCTGTAAACGGAACAACCTGCTGCTTCTTCCAACTAGATGGGTCCAACACAAACGGCGTCAGATAGCGTCGCGCCGCCGCCAGCTTTCCCACCTCGAGTAAGTTCTCCCCATCCAGCCCCGCGTAGTAACAAACCACCAACAACGCATCCAAGCTGAATGCCGAATAACTCAAAGAACGCGTCCGCGACTCTTCCCGCGGCGCCGACCCGTCCGCCCGGATCTGCTCCGGCACCAGCGTGTTACGAAAATGCGTGTAAACCATCCGACGCATCGGCTCATCCCCGGCGTAGCGAGCATAGGCCGCCACCTGCGCCGACCACCAGTTGGCATGATTGTTCCCGCTACCCTTCTCCGCCAAACCACTCTTACTCGTCGTCAACCACCCAGCGTATTGCCGAAACCAATCCCGCAAACCCTCCCGCTCGACCAGGGCAAAAACTTGCCGCGCTTCGGGCAGTCGAATCCCTTCCACCGCGTAGATCAAATCCCGCGTGTCGATGATACCCGACCCACGACCCGTATTGCGCCCCCGCACCGCTTGCCCATACTCCAAATGAGGGTTCATCCGCGTCGCCGGTCGCAAAAACCAAACCCGCACCACCTCCCCGTCCCGCTCCGCATACACCCCCTCCGGCCACCGCTCAGCCGCCATTCCCAGCGCCAGCACCGCCTGGCTCATCCTCCCCAGCGCCTGTCGATTCGCTTGAAACCGCTGGGGGTTCGTTTCCCCGTCACGCCGAATGTAGAGAGCGGTAGCGTCCGTCGGATCTGGCCACCAACACGGCACCTCGCTGTAGTAATCGTTCACCGGGATCTTCATCGCCGGTCGACCGGTCGTCACCGTCCATGAACCATCCCGCAACGCCTTATCCGCCAAGTGACGCAAATCGGATTCAGCCCCCAGCCGAGCCGCCAGCCCCATCAATAGCCAGAGCTTCATCCCACTAGGCTCTTCAGCGCCACCAGATCCTTCCGCATCGCCGCAAACACCTGCTTCGGCTCAATCGTGATCTTCGTCAAACCCTTATCCGCCCCCCCCAAATCGTACTCATAGTGCACCTGCAACGGCCCCCGGAACCCCGACTCCTTCATCATCGGGAAGTATTTGTCGAACTGCACCATGCCCTCTCCAATCGGACACCACTGCACCCGCCATCCCTTCGGCCCTTTTTCCCAACGGAAATCCTTCAACGCCACCCCCCGCGTAAACGGTGCGGCCAACCTCGCGCTATGCACCCAGCCACCCAGCCCGCCTTCCACCGTCGCATGGCCAATGTCGTAATTAAAGCTCACCTGCGCCGGATCGTGGTCCTTCAACAATAGCCACAGATCCCACATCGACGCCCCAATTTGGTTCACCCCGGAATGCGTGTGATACATCGCACACAAGCCCAATTCCCGATTCAGCGCCGCCAATTCTTTTACTTTCGGACGCAACTCCGCCAGCTGATCCGCCGGCGATTTACCGTTCTCCTGGTAACGGAAACCTCCCCACCGATAATGCTTCACTCCCAACTTCGCCGCCGTCCGTAAAACCGGCACCGCATGCGGGCTGCTAACGTCTACCACGTCCGAAGTGATCATCGTTAGCTGCAAACCCGCCCGGTCAATCGCCTCTTTCGCCTTCGGAAGATCCTCCGCGACCCGCTCCGGCAACACATGTCCACCCTTGCGCACCGTCAGGTCAATTCCGTCGAAACCGATCTCCTTGGCGGCCGCGGCCATCTCCGGCCAGCCAAGAAAATGCAAATGCTTCGAAAAGACCGAGAACGCATGAGGTGAGGCGGCGTTTGCCTGACTGGCGGCCAGTGCGGCGGCTAGAAAATCACGGCGGCTAGGATTCATCACGGTAATAACACTCTAACCCGACTCGCCCTCGCGCGGCGAATCGGTCACTTAGCCCGTCGTGATCACTCCATGAGAATCGATTGAACTACTTCAGCCCTTTTGTTTATTAAGGATATGGATTTCAATCCACGATGGTCTACCCACCTCGTGCGTGCCTTCTACCGACTCATCGGCTTTCGTTTCGTTTGGACCCGCTGGGCGCTTCCCTTCGTTCTGAATGCCACCGGCCTCACCGGTGAAGGTGCCGAAATTGGCGTGCTCTCTAGTAGCTTTTCGGCCTACCTACTTCGCTATTGGAAAGGAAAGACACTCTATTCCGTAGATCCCTGGCGCAATTTCGGGGCTGGTGAATACGTCGACGTCAATCACGACTCCGACCAGAATTTCGAGGAAATCTATCGCCCAGCCTTCGCAACCTTAGCGCCGTTCGGGGAACGCTCGAAGATCCTCCGCCAATCCTCCTCCCGGGCGCCGAGAGGTTCGCCGGTGGCCAGTTGGATTTCGTTTTTGTGGACGCCCAACATCACTACGAAGGAGCAAAGACGGATCTTGAGGCATGGTGGCCGAAAATTCGCTCCGGAGGCATACTCGCCGGGCACGATGATCTCGACGGAATCATCCCGGAAGGCAATTTCGGAGTGAAATCAGCCGTCGACGAGTTCGCCCGGGAGCGCGGTCTTCACGTCTGTGTCGTCCTCGAGCGCGTGTTCCCTTCGTACTTCATCCGCCGACCCTAGCCCCATCAAACTGCTATATTCAACGGTAACGTGGAAGAAGGCCTGCGCTTTACTTGTCAGAAGGGTTGCATCAAATGTTGCGACACCCACGGCTACGTCTATCTCACCGAACAAGACATGGTCCGGGCTGCTACCTTCGTCGAACTGACTCCGGCCGAATTCGAAACTCGCTACGTCTACCGCACCAAACATCTGCTCCGACTCCGCAAACCCAAAGGCAGCCAGTGTCGATTCCTGCGGGCTGACGGCTGCTCCATCCACCCCGTTAAGCCCACCCAGTGCCGCCTCTTCCCGTTTTGGCCCGAACTGGTCGCCGACCGGTCCCTTTGGCGCCATACCGCTCGCCGTTGTCCCGGCATCGGCCAGGGAAATCTGATCCAAATTGGAACGGCAACCGAGATTGCTTCCGAAATGGAACGTGCCTATCCGACAACATATAGCCGCTGCTGACGTAATTTTGGCGCTTTTGCTTTGTAATTGATCAAGGCCACCGATTGGCAACTCACTTGCTAAAGCATCCGTGACATGTTTGATCGCATTGCCGCAACCCAGGAACAATATCTCAACCTATTGAGCGTCCGGCAGAAGCTCGTCGCCTCCAATATCGCCAACGTCGACACCCCAGGCTATAAGACTCAGGACATCGACTTCCAACGTGAGTTTCTCACACTCGCCAAAGGCGGAACCCACACCGTCGTGGAACCGGAAGGCCTGACCAACAACAACGATGGCAACAACGTCAACATCGACCAGCAGGCTCGCCTTCTGGCCGAAAACACGATTCGATTTCAATTTGTCGCGATGCAGGCCAGAGGCAAGTTTAAGGACGTGAAAATGGCTCTGCAGGAAGGAAGGAACGGATGAGCCTCTTCAATTTATTGTCTGTAAGTGCCTCGGGGATGTCCGCTCAGCGCAAGCGCGCCGAGGTCCTCGTCGAAAACCTAGCCAACGCCGAAACTACTCGGACTCCGGAAGGGGGGCCCTACAAACGAAAAGATGTCGTCTTTGAAACCGCAGCCACCGACGGGCCGTTCGCGAATGTCTTTCAAATGCAACTCTCCGGTAGTGCACAAATGGGTGGCGCCCAGATGCAGGGCGTTCGAGTCGCCGAAGTCGTGCAGGATCAGCGAGAACCCGACATGCGCTACCAACCGGGTCACCCGGACGCCGACAAAGACGGCTATGTCGCCTATCCCCAGCTAAACCCCGCCGAAGAGATGGTCGACCTGATGAACGCCAGCCGCGGCTATCAAAGCAATGTGGCCGCCATGGCGGCCGCTAAAGACATGATCCAAAAGACTCTAGACATCATGCGCGGCTAAACCCCGGCCTCTAACGAAGCCTTTAACAAAGCAAGGAGCGAAACACAATGATGGACAAAATCGCCATGCTCGGCCTAAAAAACGTGGTGCCAATCACGCCACCCGCCCCCATTGGGGCAGCCGACAAGTCGACCGGAGAAGAGTTTCAATCCGTGCTCACTGATGCCATTCAGCGCGTCGAACAATTCCGACTCGACGCCGACAAATCCTCCGATCGGTTCCTATCCGGTGGCGAGGAAGAACTGCACCAGGTCGTCCTGGCTGGCCAGCGCGCCGACGTTGCCTTCGAAATGTTCCTAGGAGTGAGAAATAAGGTGGTTTCGGCGTACCAAGAGATCATGCGCATGCAGCTTTAATCGGGCGGCGTAAATTGCAATGAGCGCATACATCGAACAGTTGAAACAACTTTGGCTCCGGCTCAGCCTGCGCCAGCAGATCGTCGTCGCCTGCACCGCCATCCTCCTGCTCGGTGGCATCCTATTCGCCTCCCGTCATCAAAAAGAACAAAACTTCAAACCTCTCTTCCAAAACGTCAGCGGAGAAGATGCCGGGCAGGTCGTCACTCGCCTCCGCGAAGCCGGTGTCGAATTCCGTCTGGCCGATAACGGCACCACCATCAAAGTGCCTGCCGAAAAGCTCGACGAGCTCCGCATCCAGATGGCCTCCGCCGGACTCCCCAAGTCCGGCCGCATCGGCTTCGAACTATTCGACAAAGCCAACTTTGGTGCCAGCGAGTTCTCCGAACAGGTCAACTATCACCGCGCGGTGGAAGGCGAACTGGAGCGCTCCGTCATGTCTCTCAGTGAGGTCGAACAGGCTCGGGTCCACATCACATTCGCAAAAAACAGTATCTTCCTCGAACGGCGCGAAGCAGCCAAGGCAAGCGTAATGGTCAAGCTTCGCGCCGGATCGAAGCTCTCCCCCCAAAACGTCCAGGCGATCACTCACCTCACCGCAAGCGCGGTCGAAGGGCTGACTCCTAATCAGATCTCTGTGCTCGATATGCGCGGCAATCTACTCAGCCGTCCGAAAAAAGATGATCCCAACGGGACCGAACCGTCAGAAGCCATCCTCGCCTACCGCGCCAACCTAGAAAAAGACCTTCTGCGCAAGATTCAAGACACGCTCGAACCCCTCCTCGGGGCAGAGCGCTTCCGCGCCGCCGTCTCGCTCGATTGCGATCTATCAAGTGGCGATCAGAGCGAAGAGACCTACGATCCGACCCGCTCGGTGATGATCAATGCCCAGCGCTCCGAAGACGGCTCCGGCGTCCCCGCTCCGAATGGGGTACCCGGTACACCGTCCAATCTACCCCGCCCTACCTCGCGGCCCGGCAGTGGCCCGAACGCTGGTGTCTATCGCAAAATGGAGAACACTACGTTTCAAACCAGCCGTGTCGTCCGCCGCATCCAGTTCCCGCAAGGTCAACTGAAGCGTCTATCCGTATCCGTATTACTCGACCACACTGTCCGATTCGAGGGCCAAAAACAGATTATCGAAGCCCCCAAACCGGAGCGATTAAAAGCCATTCGTGATGTAGTCGCCGCCGTCGTCGGCTTCCAGGAGAGCCGTGGCGACCTCCTCACCGTCGAAGCACTTCCGTTCGACGCCGCCCACGGCACCATGGAACCCCCTCCGGTACCCGTGCCGAAAGCCCGTATTACGCTGCCGACGTTCATCCCGGAATGGCTCCGACTCCCGCTCGAAGGCCACGCCCAATGGATGGTCGAACAGCAATGGCTGCCGGCCCTCATCATCGTGATCGTCCTTGCCGTCCTTGCCATCCCGCTGTTCCTCATCCGCAACACCATCCACGCCGCGAAAGCATTCCGACTTCGAGCCGCCGAAAAGAAAGCGGCCAAAACGGCACTCGCGATTGCGGCCAAAGAACGAGAGAAGGCTACGCTCGAAGGCGGCTCGGCCGGCGCTCTCGACGCTCCACAGGATCGAGACAGCCTCGAAAACGGCACAAACAACTCCCGCGATGCCAAAGCCGATATGAAACGCCTCCGCGATCAACTCGCGCAGGAAGCCGCCGATCGAGATCGCTTGACCATGGAAGCGATCCAATCGCTCCGGCCGGGCGAAGTGCAAGTCAGCAGGCTGGACATCCTGCAGAAATTTCTCGCCGAAGAGGTCGAAAAAGAACCCGAGCGCATGGCCCACATCGTCCGCGTCTGGCTGCGCGAGTCCGAATAACCGTAGACCGAGAAAAAACCGATGTCAGCTCCCGATACCACCGCCCCCGCACCGACACGCCCCAAACTGCCTGGCATGCGCAAAGCCGCCATGCTCATGGTGATCCTCGGCGAAGGCACCAGTGCCAAACTGATGCAGTGCCTCGACGAGGAGGAGGTACACTTCATCGGTCGCGAGATCGCCCGCATCCCCCACATGAACTCCGAAACGGCTGAGTTCATTCTCGAAGAGTACTACCAAATGACCGTCGCCCACGAGTATGTTCTCAAGGGCGGCGTGGACTACGCCAAGAAAATCCTTCTCAACGCCTTCTCGCCCGACCATGCCCAGTTTTTGCTCGATCGCCTAATGAAGACGATCGGCGTCGATGCTGCGAACTTCGACGCCCTCCAGAAAGCAGATCCACAGCAACTCGCCAAATTCATCCATAGCGAACACCCGCAAACCATTGCCCTCATTCTTTCTCACCTGAACTCCTCCCAAGCCGCTGCCCTATTAAACGCGCTCCCAAGTGAAATCCGCGCCGACGTAGCACTCCGCATGGCCAATCTGGACCAGATCTCGCCGGACATCATCGCCCGGATTGCCACCATCATCGGGCAAAAACTCAAAAACCTCGGCGAACTCAGCCGCGAATCCTACGGCGGCGTTCGCGCTGTAGCCGAAATGTTCAATCGCCTCGACACGGCCTCCAGCAAAGAAATACTCGAAACAATCGAGGGAGAAGACCCCGCCCTCGTCGAAACAGTTCGCCACCTCATGTTCGTTTTTGAAGACCTCTTGGCCATCGACCAGGGCGCCATCAAAGAAATCCTATCTCGTGTCGACCGCAAGATTTTGACAGTAGCCCTCAAAGGAACCAGCGAACAACTTCGCAACCACTTCCTGGGCTGCATGTCTCAACGTGGCTCGGAAATGATGCGCGAAGACATGGATTCGCTCGGGCCCATCAAAATCAAGGACGTCGAAAGCGCTCAACAACAAGTCATCGCCGTCGTCCGCCAGTTGGAGAACGACGGCACAATCAGCATGAAGGGCGGCGGTGGCGGCGATCAATATGTCGTCTAAGATCATACGCGGCGCCGCCCTGCCGATCACGGAACAGTGGCTCGTCGTCCCCAATGATTTCGCCCACGGCGACATCACCCACGGCGACGCACAAGGCCGGGAGGAGCGTGGTCATGAAGAGTTACATCAACAACAAGTCAATCGCATCGCCCAACTCGAACGCCAACTCGCCGGCCTCGACGCCGAGTTGCCGGGCCGCTTAGAACAGGCCCGTCAGGTCGGCCAGCGGGATGGCGAAACCGCCGGCTTGGCCAAAGCTCACGCCCTCCTCGACGCCGCCATTCAAAAACTCGCCCGCGCCGTCGCCGAAGTAGCCGGTTATCGTGCCGATTATCGACGAGAAAGCGAACAGGAACTCGTCAAACTCAGCACTGCCATCGCCCGAAAGGTTCTCCGTCGCGAGCTAACCGTCGACCCGACAGCACTCCAGGGAGTCATCAAGGCCGCTCTCGAAGGCCTCAATACTAGCGAAATCTATCGCATTCGCCTCGCCGCACCCGACGCGGCCTCCCTCGAACGCCATCTTCAAATGATAGGCCTGCCCCAAACCATTGAAATCTGCGCCGACCCCGCTCTCGAGCGCGGAGCCGTTCTCTTTGAAACGGTCCGAGGCCTCGTCGACGCCGGGGTCCAGACCCAACTCGGAGAAATCGAACGCGGCTTCGCCGACCTCGCCAACGCCCGCTAACCCTTTCCCATGCCTACTCTCGACCGCCTCGACTCAACCCGTTATCTCCGCCGCCTCGCCCGCATGTCCACGACAGTAGCAAGCGGCAAGGTCGCCCAACAAATCGGCCTCCTCGTCGAATCGGATGGACCCGCAGCCGGCCTCGGCGATTTCTGCGAAATCCGCGCCGCCAACGGACGAACCATCCGGACCCAAGTCATTGGCTTCAGAAACGGCAAACTGCTCTCAATGCCCCTCGAAGAAACCGACGGCCTCCAAATGGGAGATTGCATCGTGGCGCGTAGCGAAGCCGCCCGCGTACCGGTCGGCAACGCCCTTCTCGGTCGCGTTCTCAACGGCTTCGGCCGCCCCATGGACGGCGGACCCGCCATCGACGCCGAGCACTATTACCCCCTCTATACCTCCCCTCCCGGCCCCCTCTCCCGGCCCCACATTCACGACCCTCTGATTACCGGAATTCGCGCGATCGATGGCATGCTCCCCTGCGGGAAGGGCCAGCGCATCGGCCTGTTCGGAGGAAGCGGCGTCGGCAAAAGCACCCTCCTCGGATGTATGTCCAAACACAACTTCGCCGACGTCAGCGTCATTGCCCTCATCGGCGAACGGAATCGGGAAGTTCGCGGATTCATCGAGCATGAACTCGGCAAAGAAGGCCTCGCCCGCTCGGTCGTCATCGTCGCTACCTCCGACCAACCAGCCCCCCTCCGCCTTCGCGCGGCCTTCGTCGCCCTCGCTATCTCGGAATACTTCCGCGACCAAAACAAAGCGGTGCTCCTCGTCATGGACTCGGTTACCCGTCTCGCCATGGCCCAACGCGAAATCGGCCTCGCCGCCGGCGAACCGCCCAGTCAAAAAGGTTACCCGCCCTCCGTCTTCAACCTACTCCCAAAGATCTTCGAACGCGCCGGCAATTTCGAAGGCGGCTCCATCACCGGCTTTTTCACCGTCCTCGTAGAAGGAGACGATTTCAACGAACCCATCTGCGACGCCACCCGCGGCATCCTCGACGGCCACATCATCCTCTCTCGCGACCTAGGCGCCGCCGGCCACTACCCCGCCATCGATATCCTCCAGTCAGTCAGTCGCCTTTCCAGCCAAATCGCAACTCCCGGCCAAAAAGACGCCATGCGGAAGATCCGCGAAGCCATGTCCGCCTACCATCGCGCCGAAGATCTCATCAATCTCGGTGCCTACGCCGCGGGCAGCAACCCTCAACTCGACGCCGCCATCCGGACCCGACAGTCCCTCGAACTCTTTCTCCGCCAGCCACCCGAAGAAAAGGTCACCCGTGACGGCACCCTCCAACGCCTCACCGCCCTCGCCACCGAACTTGGCTAGATGGAATGACCGAAGAAGCTATGACCTAAGAAGCTATGAAACGATACGTCTTCTCCCTCGCCGGCGTCCTCCGTCTCCGCGTCCAGCAGGCCGAAGCCGCCGAAGCCAAACTGGCGCTCCTCTACACTGAGCTACAAACTATCCAAACCCGGCAGCAGGAGTTTGAGGACCAACTCCAAAAAGACCAGGCCGAACTATTCACCCACAACCGCGTCCTCGCCGGTGAATCGCTCGTCCAAATGGACTCCTACTGCCGTTGGGCCGCCATCGAGCGACGACGCCAGACCCAAGTGGCCGCCCAATGCATCGCCCGGATCCAGGAACAGAACGCCAGCGTCATCGAAGCCAAACGAAATCAACAACTTCTCGAAAGACTCCGGGACCGCGCCCGCCAACGCTGGGAACTCGATCGCGCGCGCGAGGAACAGGCTCTAGCCGAAGAAGCGTTTATGAGCCAATGGGGTAGGCACCAAGGCGACCAGTAGCCTATGCCACACTAGGAAAACTGCTTTCCTGAGTGCCCCCTATGCGAAAACTTCTAGCTCTCAACCGTGGCGAAATCGCCATCCGCATCCTTCGTGCCGCCAACGAACTCGGGATCAGAACCGTCGCCGTATACTCCCAGGAAGATCGGCTCAGCCTCCACCGCTTCAAGGCCGACGAAGCCTATCTCATCGGCGAAGGCAAAGGCCCCGTCCAAGCCTATCTCGACGTGGACGGCATCTGCGCGCTCGCCGCCGAAAAAGGCGTCGACGCCATTCACCCAGGCTACGGATTCCTCAGCGAAAACCCCGCCCTCCCGCGCGCCTGCGAAAAGTATAACATCACCTTCATCGGACCCAGCGCCGACCTTCTCGAGATGCTCGGCGACAAAACCGCCGCCCGCCGTCTCGCCGAAAAAGCCAACGTCACCGTCGTGCCGGGCACCGAAAAACCCATCAAGGATCCAGCCAAAGCCGTCGCCGCCGCCGAGAAAATCGGCTTCCCCGTCATCGTCAAAGCAGCCTTCGGTGGCGGAGGACGTGGCATGCGCGTCGTCGAGACCGCCGAAGAACTCCCCGCCCGCCTCGCCGAAGCCCAAGCCGAAGCCGCCGCCGCCTTCGGCAACGACTCCGTCTTCATCGAACGCTATATCCGCCGCCCCCGCCACGTCGAAGTCCAAATCCTCGCCGACAAGCACGGCGAGGTCTTGCACCTCTACGAACGCGATTGCTCCGTCCAGCGACGCCATCAAAAGGTCGTCGAAGTCGCCCCGGCCATCGGCCTCGACCCGCGCATCCGCCAGGAACTTGCCGACGCCGCCGTTCGCCTCGCCCGTCTAGCGGGCTACTACAACGCCGGAACCGTCGAGTTCCTAGTCGACACCGACACCGGCGAATGGTTCTTCATTGAAGTCAATCCCCGCGTCCAGGTCGAACACACCGTCACCGAGATGATCACCGGCATTGATATCGTTCACTGCCAAATCCAAATCGCCCAAGGCCTCGCCCTGCACGGCCCCGAGATGAACCTCCCCGCCCAGGACAAAATCCCCCTCCATGGCACCGCCCTTCAGTGCCGCGTCACCACCGAAGATGCCGCCAACGGCTTCGTCCCCGACTACGGCAAAATTCAAACCTATCGCTCCCCCGCCGGCTTCGGCATCCGCCTCGATGGCGCCAGCGCCTACGGCGGTGCCGTCATCACCCCGTTCTACGACTCGCTCCTCGTCAAAGTCACCGCCTGGGGCAGAGACTTTCCCGAAGCTTGCGCCCGCATGGACCGCGCCCTCCGCGAATTCCGCATCCGCGGCGTCAAAACCAACGTCCCGTTCCTCGAAAACGTCGTCAACCACGCCGAGTTCCAGGCCGGACGCATCAATACGTCTTTTCTGGCCAACACCCCTTCTCTCTTTCAGTTTTCCAAACGCAAAGACCGCGCAACAAAGTTACTCACTTACTTAGGAGAAGTTACTGTCAACGGTAACCCCGAAGTCAAAGGCAAGCGCATTCCGGACGAATGCCGCCCGGCCACCCTCCCCCCGCACAATCCGCTCCCCCCGCCGCCCGGCTCCCGCCAACGCCTCGACGAACTCGGCCCCGAAAAGTTCGCCGCCTGGATGCGCAAGGAAAAGCGCCTCCTCCTCACCGATACCACCTTCCGCGACGCGCACCAATCCCTCTTCGCCACCCGCGTCCGCACCTACGACATGCTCGCCATCGCCAACTATGTCGCGCATGAACTCCCCGATCTGTTCTCCCTCGAAATGTGGGGCGGAGCCACCTTCGACGTATCCATGCGCTTCCTCCTCGAAGACCCCTGGCAGCGCCTTCGTCTCCTCCGCTCGGCCGTCCCGAACATCTGCTTTCAGATGTTACTCCGCGCCTCTAACGCCGTCGGCTATACCGCCTATCCGGACAACGTCGTCCGCGAGTTCATCGCCGGCGCGGCTGAAAACGGCATCGATATCTTCCGCATCTTCGACTCCCTAAACTGGCTGCCAAATATGAAGGCCCCCATGGAGGCCGTCCGCAGAACCACCCGGCTCTGCGAAGGTGCCATCTGTTACACCGGCGATATCCTCGACCCCAAACGCGATAAGTACCCACTTACCTATTACGTCGAAATGGCGAAAGAAATGGAAAAGATGGGTGCCCACCTCCTGGGCATCAAAGACATGGCCGGCTTACTCAAACCCTACGCCGCCCAGAAGCTCATCAAAACCCTCCGCGACGAAGTCGGAATCCCCGTCCACTTCCATACCCACGACACGAGCGGCATTAACGCCTCGTCCATCCTGAAAGCCTCCGACGCCGGCGTTGACGCCGCTGACGCCGCTCTCGCCTCCATGTCCGGCACCACCTCCCAACCCAACCTGAACTCCCTGGTCGCCGCCCTCCAAAACACCCCGCGGGCAACCGGCCTCAACCTCGACGCCCTCAACCGCTGCTCCGATTACTGGGAAGCCGTCCGGCCCTTCTACATGCCCTTCGATAGTGGCCTCCGCTCCGGCACCGCCGAAGTTTACCTGCACGAAATGCCCGGCGGCCAGTTTACTAACTTGAAGGAACAGGCCGAAGGCATGGGCCTCGGGCCGAAGTGGAACGAAATCGCCCGCACGTACTCCGAAGTCAATATGGCCTTTGGCGACATCGTCAAAGTAACTCCGTCTTCGAAGGTCGTCGGCGACATGGCGATCTTCCTGGTCTCTCACGGCCTCACCATGGCCGACATCGAAAAACTCGGCCCCAACCACACCGTAACCCTCCCGAACTCCGTCATCGATATGTTCGAAGGCTCCCTCGGCGAACCGCCCGGAGGTTGGCCGAAAAAGCTGGCCAACGTCATCCTAAAGGGCGGCAAACCCCGCAAAGGCCGACCCGGTGCCCTCCTTCCCTCCGTCGATCTAAAAGAAACCGAAGCCACCATCGAAAAGAAGATCGGGCGCAAGCCCTCCCGCACCGACGTCCTCAGCTACCTCATGTACCCCGAGGTCTTCACCAAGTTCGCCCAAAGCCACCAGCAGTACGGCGACCTGGAAGCCCTCCCCACGCCGCAATTCTTCTACGGCATGAAGCGAGGCGAAGAGATCGCCGTCGAAATCGAACCCGGCAAAAGCCTCATCCTGAAGTTCCAAACCACGTCCGATCCGCATCCAGATGGCACCCGCACCGTCTTCTTCGACCTCAACGGCCAACCCCGCGAAGTCGTCGTTCGGGACCGCAGCCTCATCGCCGTCACCGCCTCCCGGCTCAAGGCCGACCCCGCCCACCCCGGCCACGTCGGTGCTCCCATCCCCGGATCCGTCTCTTCGGTCGCCGTCGAAGTCGGCCAAGTCATCAAAAAGGGCGAGCGCCTCCTCGTCATGGAAGCCATGAAGATGCAAACCACCGTCTATTCCCCGGTCGCCGGTAAGGTAACCCAGAAGTTAGTCAACGCCGGTCAGCAGGTCGATTCCAAAGACCTGCTCCTGGTCATCGAGTAATCCGTGCAAGCCGCCTACCAGTTCGCGCGCCGCCTCGCCCTCACCGGAATGGCGGTCAGCGGACTGCTGGCGGTCCTCAAAATCATCGTTGGCACCCAGGCCCATTCCACCTCCGTCCTCGCCGACGGCTTCGAATCGGCCGCTGACGTCGTCAGCAGCGGTCTCGTCTGGCTCGGCCTCACGGTCGCCTCTCGCCCAGCCGACCAGAACCACCCCTACGGCCACGGCCGCTTCGAAATCCTCACCGGCTTCGCCATGGGCTGCATTCTCTCCGCTACCGGCGTCGCCATCTGCTGGCGGAGCTGGAGCAAGGTCGGCGTCGCCGAACCGCCGCCCGAAGCGTGGGCCATTGGGGCCATCGTCGTCTCCATCGCCGCAAAAGCCGCCCTCTCCTGGACCAAACTCCATTTCGGCAAAAACCTCGGCAGCGCTTCCCTCCTCGCCGACGGGCAAAACGATTTCGTCGATATCCTCTCCGGCTCCGTCGCTCTCGCCGCCCTCGGCCTCACCCTCTACTATCCCGTTCGCTTCGTCGAAGCCGATCACCTGGGCGGAATCGCCGTCGGCTTCATCGTCAGCTTCCTCGGCACTCAAGTCATCCGGGAAACTGCTATCCAACTCATGGACACAATGCCCGACGACGACAAACTCCGCGCCGTCCGCGACGTCGCCCTCCAAGTCCCCGGAGCCCGCGCAGTTGAAAAGTGTTACGCCCGAAAAACCGGCCTGCAATATCACGTCGACCTCCATCTGCAGGTCGACTCCCACCTCAGCGTGCGAGACTCCCACCTCATCTCCGGCAAAGTCAAAACCGCCATCAAGCAAAAACTGCCGTGGGTTCAAAACGTCCTCGTCCACGTCGAACCCTGGGAAGACGACTAAGCCGCCGCCCCTTCATTCTGCACCGAAGACGCCATCTGCGAATGCTCCACAAACCCGTCAATCGAAAGACTGGCGTAGTGCCGTATCGCCATCGGCCGAAATCTGTCAAGAATTTCCCGCGCCTTCGACTGCCCTCGCTCGCCCTTTACCAGCACCGTTACCACCCCAGCCCCACTCCGTGCCAGTTCTAAATCCAGATCCACGTATATCGCCTCCGTCTCCAGCGTCCGCCATACCAACTCCATAAACTCCCCCCATAAGGCCTTATTCTCGCGATGCGCCTCCACTCGGAAAACGCCCTCCTCCGACGTAAAATCAATCACCTCATCCGCGACGAAACCATTCGCCATTATCGCCAGAACGTAGTTCGTCGGATTAAGAACCCTAGCGGTCTGTCATCTCACCCAAAAGAAAACATCTTCTCTCTGGAAGCGCGATCCAAAGCCTGAGTGGTTTCAAACGTTACACTAATCTCCAATGATCTTTGTTGATACGCAATTAAAACCCGCCGATCTCCGCGGCGCCCTCACCACTCTTTGGCAGGCCTCCGCCGCCAAAATCCGCAATCTCGAATCCTCCTGGCAACCCGAAAGTGGCGCCCCGGTTTTCACGATCGAAGGGCAATACACAAGCCGCGGCTGGACCGAATGGACCCAGGGCTTCCAGTTCGGCGCGCCCATCCTCCAATTCGACGCGACCGGCGAAACCGAATTCCTCGACCTCGGCCGCGAACGAACCCGCCGCTACATGGCACCCCACATCACCCACATCGGCGTCCACGACCACGGCTTCAACAACGTCAGCACCTACGGCAACCTCCTTCGCCTCATGCGCGAAGGTGCGATTCCCCACGACCCCTGGGAAGAGCAGTTCTACATCCTCGCCCTCCAATGCACCGGTGCCGTCCAAGCCGCCCGCTGGAGCACGACCGCCGACGGCAACGGATACATCTACTCTTTCAACGGCCCCCACTCGCTCTTCGTTGACACCATGCGGACCCTCCGAGCCCTCTCCGTTTCCCACCGCCTCGGCCACGTCCTGATGGGCGAAAACGACCGCAAAATCTCCCTCCTTGACCGCATGATCCAGCACGCCCGCGTCACCGCCGAACACGTCATCTTCTACGGCGATGGCCGCGACGCCTTCGATCTCCCCGGCCGTACCGCCCACGAAATCATCTTCAACCGCAACGACGGCAACAAGCGCTGCCCCAACTCGCAGCAAGGCTATTCCCCTTACTCCACCTGGACCCGCGGCCTCGCCTGGGCCATGCTCGGCTACGCTGAACAGCTCGAATTCCTCGCTACCGAACCCGGCGATTTCGCCGACGTGAAGGCCTTCATGGTCCGCGCCGCCCGCGCCACCTGTGACTTCTACCTCGCACACACCCCCACCGACGGCATCCCCTACTGGGACACCGGCGCACCCGGCCTCGCCCGCATGGGCCACTATCTCGAACGCCCCGCCGAGCCCTTCAACGACCACGAACCCGTCGACTCCTCGGCCGCCGCCATCGCCGCCCAGGGCCTGCTCCGCTTAGGCAAATACCTCGCCGAACCCCGCTATTGGCAAGTCGGCCTGACCATCGCCCGGACGCTCCTCAGCGATCCGTATCTCAGCACCGACCCCAAACACCAGGGACTGCTCCTGCATAGCGTCTACCACCGCCCCAACGGCTGGGATCACATCCCCGCCGGCCGCCGGGTCCCCTGCGGCGAAAGCTGCATGTGGGGCGACTACCACCTCCGCGAACTCGCCGTCTATCTCACCCGCATCATCGATGAAAAAACCTACCTAACCTTCTGGAGTTAGCCCTCCAGCGCCCCCCGGACGGAGGCCATAAACCGGGCCTCCTCCGCGCTCACCTTCTCCCCCCCAATTCCCAGAAAGCTCCCCTCGCTCCCAGCATTCGCCGCCGAATCCGCAAATCCCAACACCCACTCCCGATACCCCTCCAACTCTCCCGGAGCCCTCACCCGCAAAGCCGCCACCGCCTCCCGCAAAGCCGACCGCGGATCCGCCCCACCTGCATCCCCTGCATCGACCCCACCAGCATCATCGCTAGCCCAGCCCCAGGGGCGGCGTCACCAATCGCCGCCCACTCCGTCTCCGCAAAATTCTCAGCTGTTGCTATAGCTGACCACTTACTTCTTACCGTACCCAGGCAACTTCCGCGCCCAAATATTCCGGAACCGCACAAACTCATTGTGATCCTGCAAGCCCAACGGCTCCTCCGCCCCATGCGCCTTAAATGGAGCGTTCACCCGGTGCGCCATCGGCCCCGTAATCTCCTTCCGATGCTGTACCATCACCCCATTGAAAATCACCGTCACAAACGGCGGCTTCAGCAAAATATCGCCCTCAAACTTCGGCGCTTCCCAAATGATGTCGTACGCGTTCCACTCCCCCGGCTTCCGAATCGGATTCACCATCGGCGGCCACTGCCCATAAATCGCCCCCGCCTGCCCATCGGCGTAAGTCGGATCGCCAAAGCTATCCAGCACCTGTATCTCATAGCGGTTCATGATCAACACCCCGCTGTTGCCCCGATTCTGCCCCAGCTTCGTACTCCCCGGTAACTGCATGTATTCAATATGCAACTGCATATCGCCAAACTTGTCCTTGGTCACGGCATCGCCCGCCCCCGGCACAATCTCCATATACCCGTTCTCCACCTTCCAAGGTTGCGCCGGTTTCCCCCTCTTCGGCGTGAAAGTCCAGTGCGACAGATCCTTCCCGTCGAAAAGAATCACCGCGTCCGAAGGCGCATCGCCCAGCTTCGCGCCCGGCGTCACCACCGGCGGCTTCGGCCGGTCGGCGTCATGCACCTTCCATTTCTGCCCCGGAATCTCCGGCGTATCCGTATAGCCAGTCACCGCCCCATTGGGCTTCTGCGCGCTCGCCAGCGCCGCGAAAACTGCGAAGGTCGTCAAGATCTTCTTCATGATCCGTTAGCTTATCAGACAATATTGAGTATGGAGAATATTGAGATCGCCAAGCTCCTCAGCGAAACCGCCGACCTGATGGAGATCGCCGCCGAAGACGGCTTCCGCATTCGCAGCTACCGCAACGCCGCCGCTGTCATCGAAGGCTACGGCGAACGCCTCGCCACCCTCCGCGCCGACCCCGCCCGTAAGCTCACCGATATCCCCGGCATCGGCAAAGGCATCGCCGGCGTCATCGAAGAAATCGAAACCCGCGGCTCCTTTGACCGTCGCGACGAACTCCTCGAACGCTACCCCCCCACCGCCCTCGAAATGCTCCACATCCACGGCCTCGGACCCAAAACCATCGCCGTCCTCATCGAGGCCTTCCGCATCACCACCCTCGAAGATCTCGAACGCGCCTGCAAAGAGCAAAAGATCCGCACCCTCCCCCGCCTCGGGGCCAAGCACGAAGAAAAAATCCTCCGTGGCATCGAACAATACCGCCGCAGCGCCGGCCGGTATCTCCTCAATTTCGCCGACTCGGTCGCCGCCGAACTCTCGGCCTACCTCGCCGCCACCCCCGGTGTCGAAGCCGTCACCCCCGCCGGTAGCTTCCGCCGCGGCAAAGAAACCGTCGGCGACCTTGACCTCCTCGTCACCGGCTCCGGCGCCCAAGCCGCCCTCGACCGCTTCGTCGCCCATCCCAAAGTCAGCGAGGTTCTCGGCCACGGCGAAAACAAAGCCAGCGCCCGCTTCGGCCTCGAAGGTCTCCAAGTCGATGTCCGCGCCCTCCCCGCCGAAAGCTTCGGCGCCGCCATGCAGTACTTCACCGGCTCCAAGGAACACAACGTCGCCCTCCGCCAACGCGCCCTCAAACTCGGCTACTCCCTCAATGAATACGGCCTCTTCCGCCTCGATGACGAATCCCGCGTCGCGGGAGCAACCGAAGCCGAAATCTACTCCGCCCTCGGCCTTCCCTGCATTCCCCCCGAAATGCGCGAAAACCAGGGCGAGTTCGATCACCCCATTCCTGACCTCCTTGAACTCGCCGATATCCGCGGCGACATCCACATGCACACCCGCGAAAGCGATGGCCGCGCCACCCTCGAAGAGATGGCCGCCTCCGCCCGAGCCCTCGGACTTGAATACATCGCCATCACCGACCATTCCAAGGCCCTCGCCATGGCCAACGGTCTCGATGAAAAAAGGGTCCTCGATTTTGCCGCCCGCGTCCGCGCCCTCGACCACGAAGCCCTCGGCATCCGCGTCCTCTCCGGCATCGAATGCGATATCCTACGCGATGGCCGCATGGATCTCGACGATGAAGCCCTAGCCTCGCTCGATTTCGTCGTCGCCAGCGTGCACAGCTACATGAACCTCTCCCGCGAGGAGATGACCGAACGCTACCTCCGCTGCCTTGAGAACCCCTACGTCAAGACCATCGGCCACCCCACCGGTCGCGTTCTCCTGCACCGCGAAGCCTTCTTCTACGACTTTGAAACCATCGCCGCCGCCGCCGCCAAACGCGGCGTCGCCATGGAGATCAACGCCAGCCCCGAACGCCTCGATCTCCACGCGACGCTCATCCGCATCGCCAAATCGAAGGGCGTTCGCTTCACCATCTCCACCGACGCCCACCACCCCAAGCACCTCGAAAACATGAAGTATGGCGTGAAAATGGCCCGTCGCGGCTGGCTCACGAAACACGACGTTCTGAATACCCTGCCCTACAAAGAGTTCATCCAAACATGGGAAAAATGAAAATCATCAGCAGCAAAGAGCTGCTCCGCACCCCCATCTTTTGGGTCACCGAAGATACCGCCATCGACCCCGAAGGCTTCGAAATCAAGCGCGCCATCATCCAGCACATCGGCAGCGCCGTCGTCATGCCGGTCGATGACCAAGGCCGCATTCTACTCGCCAGGCAGTACCGTCTCCCGGCCTCGGCCTATCTATGGGAGATCCCCGCCGGCCGCATGGACGAAGGCGAAACCCCGCTCCAAGCCGCCAAGCGCGAACTCCGCGAAGAAACCGGCTACACCGCCAAAAAATGGAAGAAACTCTTCAGCCTCTACATGAGCCCCGGCTTCTTGGCCGAAAAGATGAACATCTTCGTCGCCACGAAGTTGAAAGCCGGGCCCACCCAGTTCATGGAAGACGAGCGCATCGAATCGAAATGGTTCACCGCCGCCGAGGTCGACGCGATGATTCAATCCGGCAAAATCATTGACGGAAAAACCATCTGCGCCTTCCTCGCCCATCAGCGGTACCAATAAGCCGCGTTACCAGCAACTAATCCGTAATCGGCGGGGGCAAGAATTCATAGTCGAGAATCATCTTCTCGGTCAATCCCACCTTCAGCTCCCGCTCCACCTTCGCTAGCTCCGGCTTACCCGCTAAGTTAGTCAGCTCCCACGGATCGGCGTCTAAATCGTACGGCTCAATCACCCGCCGTCTCCCGAAATACGCCAGTTCATGCTCCGGCTTCAGCTTCCCGGCCTTGTGGGCGGCCGTAATCTCCGTCCCCCCCGCCCCCCCCCCCGCCGAATCCACCGGCACATACTCCATCTGCGGCGTGCAGTTGTAAATCAACTTATACTTCTTCGAACGCACACACCGCGATAAATCAAACGTCGCGGCCTTCGTCGTCTCCGTAAATGGAGCGTTCCCATGGTGCACCCGCGCCCCAAAGATGTACTGCCGCGGACCCGCCGCCGCTCCCCGCAAATGGCCCAAAATGCTCTTGCCCGACATGTCCTTCGGCACCGGTAGCCCCACCGCCTCCAACACCGTCGGCCCAATGTCTTCGCCCGCAACCAACTCCTTCGAAACCCGCCCCGGCGTCACCTGCCCCGGCCACCGAATCAGCATCGGCACATTCAGCCCGGAGTCCTACAAAGACCCCTTTCCATGCGGCAGCGCCTGTCCGTTGTCCCCTGCAAAAATAACGAGCGTGTTCTTATCCAAACCCCGTTTGGCCAGCGCATCCAACACCCACTGGAACTCCTCGTCCATCCGCGAAATCTCATCGTAATGGCGCGGAATATCATCCCGTACCCCGGGCAGGTCCGGCATGTGCCCCGGCACGAAGACCTCCTTCGGATCATGCGTTCCCAGGCTCTCCCAAGGGTGATGCGGGTCGCTAAAATTCACCCACAAAAAAGAACGGCTTACCCGCCGGAACCTTGGCGAAAAACTGATCGATAATCTCCGGCGTCTTCGCCCGCGCCCCCGTCCCGTCCACGAAGTCCATCCGGTCCACCATCGTCCGTAAATGGTTCGCCTCGTAAACTGCGTTCGTATCCGTCCCCGCCTTCTCCGGTGCGCCATCCAAATGGAAATTACGGCGACACGCCCCCGTGTAGTAACCCGCCGCCCGCAGCTACTCCGGATAGATCTTCACATCCCGCGGCAGCGGAGAACTGAACCGCCCCATCCGCGCCGCCACCGGCGACCGGCCCGTCAAATAAGCCGTCCGCGAAGGCACACACTGCGGTGCCGCGGTGAACATCCGCGTGAACCGCATCGTCTGACCAGCAAAGCGATCCAGATTCGGCGTCTTGACGGTCTTGTTCCCCGATACCCCAAGGTCGCGCTCGGTATGGTCATCCGAAAGTACGAAAAGAATGTTCGGTCGCGCCGGAGCTTGCCCCAGCGCGACCAAACTCAGCAATTCCAGTACCTGTCTGCGATTCATCGACGATGTTGTACTGCGAGAATCGCGCCATCGCTACCAACTGAAACGAGTATTCAGCTGGATAACGCGGGCACCCGCGGTGCCCAACAATTGGCCGAAGAAGGCGTCGTTGAGGCTAGTCCGCAGACCGTTCAAATTCGTATGGTTCAACGAGTTGAACATATCCGCCCGAATCTGGATTTTCGCTTTCTCCGTGATGGGCACAGTTTTGCCGATGGAGAAATCGAGGTTGACAGACCCCGGTGTCCGGATCGCCCCGTTACCCACGTTTCCGCCGCGTTCCGGTGCTCGCGAAACCGCGTTGAGCGGCAACAAAGAGAACGCCGACCGATTCAAGAACTGTAAGGTCTCGCGGTAGTTGTCAAAGTACACCTGCCCGCCGTTATAGTCCGGTCGGTTGATCTGCCGCGCACCAGTTTGCGAAAGGGAAACGGGCTCTCCGGTTCGGGCCTGGAAAATCCCTGACAACTGCCAGCCGCCAAAGATCGACTTCGCCAATCGCCCCTGCTTGTAAAGCGCCGGCACTTCGTAAACCCACTCGGAGTTGAAGTAGCTCTTGATATCGCCCGTATTCGGCCCACGGTCGGCCCGAGGAAACCGGAACTCCTGCGTCCGCGCATCGCCGTCGCCTTGATAGTACGCACCGATGTCTCCTCCGGCCGTCGAAAGGCCCTTGGCCCACGTATAATTCATGCTCCCGGTCAGCCCATGAGAAAAACGCTTGCGCAGCGAGGTCTGCCACGATGTGTAAACGGACTGCTGCGTGTTGTCCACATAGTAGTTGACGTTGAGCAGCGGATTCGGCCGCAGGCCAGTGAAACGGTCAATTTCATTCGCCCAGCGATGCATGAGGAACTTGATTCCGCGAGTGCCGACGAAGGCAGTTTCCAGAGCCAGTGTGTTGGTAATCGCTCTCTGCACCCCAAAGTGAAAATGCATGCTGTAGGGGTTTTGCAGTTGTGGATTGTAGATCGAAAAGATGTTCGTCAAGCCGCGAGCGGCGGAGTCCCGATCCAGCGCTTGGGCGATATCGTCCGTGTAGGAACCCCACTTTAGGCCGAGGCGTGCCGAGTCGGCGCGGCTAAAGCGGATGCGGAAGGGGGTATTCGGCCCGGGCTGCACGGCGGCCTGGAGCGCGCCGGTCACCTGACTGCTGAAGAGAATGCCAAAACCGCCGCGGATGGCCGTTTTGCCGTTACTTTGCGGATCGTAGCTAAAGCCGATCCGTGGGCCCATATTCACCCACCGGTCCGCTTCCACCGGGTTGTTGCGATCTCGCACCTTGCCCACGGCAAAGGTAACCTGGTCAAGCAGACCATCAGGGTTATAAAGTCCGGACTCCTTAGCCGTCTCCTTCGGCTTCGGCACGAAATTACCAAAAGAATCGTAGCGCAGACCGATATTTAAAGTCAGATTCGGGCGGATGCGCCAGTCGTCCTGAGCGAAGAGTCCGAAGCTCTTTTGCGTCCCACGGAACTCTCCGTTTCCGAAGACGGGTGCGACTTCGGTTGGGATGTTGGCGATTAGATCGGCCCGGCTCGTATACTGAATCACGGGCGCTTCCGGATTGGTTTTCTGACAACAATCGCTCCGGTAGCTCATGCCGAACTTGATCGAGTGCTTGCCACGCTGCAAGGCTATCTTTTGATCAAAATTGATCGTGCGCCCTTCCAGCATGTAGTATTCATGATCGGGTGAGTTCCACCCGAGGTTAGTCGCGATGCGTGCAACCCGGCGGCCAAACGGAAGAACTTCGGCCCTGCCGCCCGGTTCTTTCTGCTCAAAAAAGAACCGATCATATCGGCCGGTGTCGGCCAGGTTATAGCCGAAACGGCTTTCAGACGTCCAACTGGCCCCGCCCGTCGTGTAGGCAACCGTACCACGTTCGTTCCAGACGAGGAAGGATCGGTCGTTGGCCCCATTAATGTAGCTGCGCGGAACCAGTTGCGTGGGTCGTCCCCGGCTGTAAGAAAATGCGAAATTACTCATCTGGCCCACCCGCCAATCGGTACGGACGTCGGCGTGGTTATCGTCCCGCACCGAACTCGCCGCCGACCGATACAAGCCGACGTCCGCCGTGGCGGCGTAGGGCTCGGTGGGGAGCGGAATGAAATCCAGCAGTAGCTTATAAGAGGGCACTCCCGCCAACATGTCGTTGCGGAGACGGGGAGTCGGAACATTGTCCTGCACCACCGAAAACGCCCGGTCGCGATAGCCCTCGTACACGCCAAAAACGAAAAGCTTGTTCTTCAAAATCGCCCCGCCAACCGAACCGCCGAACTGGTTGAACGTCGCCCCGGGCTTGTTGTTCAACCGCTGATTGCGGGCGTTCAACTCTTCAGCCTGGAAGTTCTCGAACAGGCTCCCATGCCATTGGTTCGTTCCCGACCGGCTCACCAGATTCACTTGCCCGCCGACGATGTTTCCGTACTCGGCGGAGGGCACGCCCTTCACAGTGTCAACCTCCTGGATCGCCTCGATGCTCATGATGTCGATGAGGTTAGGTCGACCGAATCCAGACGACGCCCGGCCTTCCGGGTTACCGCCAGCGTCGGTGCCGTCGACGGAGAACGCCACGCCGTTCTTGCCCACACCGTTCATACGAATACTATCTCCCGTCGAAACGACTCCGGTCCCAATGCTGAGAAGATTCGAAAAGTTCCGCCGCGCCAGTGGCAATTCCCGCACCTTGATCGCCTCAAAGGAATTGATCTGCTCTGAAGATACCGTGTTGATCAACGGAACGCTGGCATCGACGTGCACCGTTTCTGTCGCCGCTCCGATCTCCAAAGTGATCGTATTCCGCACCTGCTGTCCGGCCGTGAACTCGAACCCTGTCGACTCCTGTCGCTTAAATCCCTTCGCTTCCGCACGGACCGTATAGGTGCCGATCCGAAGAAATGTGAAGACGGCCTCACCCTGACCATCGGCCGTCTTTTCGTTCGTCGCTCCGGTCCCGTCGTGAATTACGGTGACCTTCGCGGATGGGACTACCGCTCCGCTCGAATCAGTGACGGTCGCATAGAAGGTCGCCGTCGTTACCTGGGCACGCAGCAAGCCCGAACAGCAAATCATCAAGAACAAAGAATTACGAACGATGGAAGACATAGAACTCCTAAAAAATAATAGTGACCCCAAGCTTATGCCCCGTTCTTGAAGACGACAAGGGCGGAACGGTTCCGAACCGTTCCGTCGCAACAGAAATTTAAACGGTTCCGAACCGTTCCGTAGCCCAGAAAATCAAAGAACTCGAACCGCCACCAACCAAGACTTCGTGGGAATTTTGTCGTGTACCTCGGCCTTCAGCACCGCCTGGAAGTGCCACGGACCCTGGTGCTTCGGATCCTCCTGCCGCATCCTCACAAGGAGTTGAGCCAACGATTGCTCCGCCGCCAGAAACTCCGTCCCGGCTTGCGTGGCCTGCGCGTTTAGACCGCTAACCAGCAGCAACCTCTGGCCATGGATCATCCCCGGCAACATCGAGATCAACGCGAACTCCTGATCGCCTTCCCGTTCGCCAGCGCCGTAGTTGATCGTATACTCAGCCACCTCGCCCGGGCGCGGATTGACGTTGATGATCGCCCTCTGCCGCTTGCCGACACTCCGACTCAGCCGAAACGGGGCCTTATCGAGAAGCGGGTCAAGCCATTTGTTGTCTTCGTCATGGCCCAGCAAAATCATGCTCTCGCTCCTCAGATCCTCCCAACTGACAAACCGGCTCTGGGTCGTTCGCACCGGCACGCCGAGCCGTGTCAGCAGCGCGGACAAACGGACCCCCGCCACGGCCTCGCCAACCTTGGTCTGGTTTACGGCCGGGGTGAAATAGAACCCGCCCCCCGACGGGATTTGAAAGGACTGCCGGTAAATTTCTTCATCAGCCGGATGAGCCCGGAACCGCTTCGGCTGCGTATCGGGCGGGATCAGCTGCTCGAAATGCTTGATGATGGCTGTCATCGGCGTGCTGAAGCAGATTACTGCGGAACGCCCTGTATCCATCCACGGCCCCCATATCTCCCGTGTCGCGCTTTCTATGGCAAAGCCCCTGGCCGCCGGAAGCCACGAACCGCGGCCCCAGAAATAGCCCCCGGCCAGCAACGCGACACCCACCATCACCATACCCGCCCACCGAAAGGCCGACCGGTCCAATGCCGCACCAACCGGCGGAATCGGTTCAACCTCCTCCAATACCTCGGCGACATCCTCCTTCATCCGCCGAAAGGTTGGCACATAGCGCCCAACCGGCAGTTCGATCCGCAGCGAATGGGTACTCCCGTTCCCGGCATAATACTCGTGCAGCTTCTGGCGAAGCGTATGGGCTTGCCGGCGGACCACCGAATCCTCGCTCGGCGAATACCCAACGCCCCGCCGGAAGACCTCTGACCCGATCAGGTACTCGTTGATCCGGCTACCCTCCCCACGCATCGTAAGTTCGCAGATGAACCGGAGGAACGCCTGCAGCTTGTCGGATCGCTCAAACGAACTGCTCCGCAAAACGCATTGCAGTTCTGCTTCAATCTCCGACGGGCTTATTTCGGGTAGCTCAATTGTGGCGTGCTGTAGGCGATTCGACATGGATCAGTTTCATGAAAGTATATGTCAAATTAAAAAGCGGCGGGAACCGTTCGCGAACCGTACCCGACTACCGACAATAAGTGCGCTTGCGCTAGCATCTACAAATGCGCCGAATAGTTCTAGCCGCCGTCTTGCTGACGGGTAACGCCCCCGCCGCCTTGCTCCGCATCGAAATCGCCAGCCAGACCGACGTGCTGGGCGGCGCAACCTTCGGCACGGTGGGCAGCTACCAGTTGGTTCGGGGCCGGGCATACTTCGCCGTTAATCCCAAGTCCCCAGCTAACTCCCGCATCACCGATATCACCTTCGCGACTCGCAACGCCGCGGGATTGGTTGAGTTCTCAGCGGACGTCGTCCTGCTCCGACCAAAAGATCCCCACGCCGGCAACAACACCCTACTCCTTGAATCGCCCAATCGCGGGGGAATCGGCATCCTGGCGCTCTACAATCGTGCCGCCGGCTCTCCATCACCCGTCAAAGCCGAACATTTCGGCGATGGCTATTTACTTCGCGAAGGCTACACCCTGGCATGGGTCGGCTGGCAACACGATATCCCCGCACGCGAAGACTTGTTACGAGCCTACCTGCCAATCGCCAAAGGAGTCGATGGCCTCGTCCGCGGAGAATTCACCTTCTCCACCGTCGCCGACCGCATTCCGCTCGGCGACGCCAACCACCTCGCCTACCCGGTCGCCGATCCAGCAAAGCTGTCCTTGACCGTCCGCGAATCAATTCACGCCAACCGCCACCCCGTACCCCCCACAGAGTGGCATCTCAACGGCGACGCAATCGTCCTCAAACATCCGGCCAAACCGGGCCTCACCTATGAGTTCATCTACCCCGGGGCCCAGCCGGTAGTGGCCGGACTCGGCATGGCCGCCACCCGCGACTTCGTCTCCCACCTGAAACGCGAAGGCCGCGTCCGCTTCGCCCTCGGTGTCGGCACCTCCCAATCCGCCATGTTTCTCAGGGCGCTTCTCTACGAAGGGTTCAACGCCGACGAACAAGGCAAACCCGTATTCGACGGGCTACAGCCGCATGTCGCCGGCGGGCGGAAAACCACGTTTGAACGCTTCACCCAACCAAGTCGCACCTCGGGCCCCTATCGGAACGCCAGCTTCTCCACCACCGACCAGTTCCCCTATTCCGATACCGAGACGGTCGAACCCATGACGGGTCGGCGAGACAGCCTCTTATCACGCGCTCGGACCGCCAAAGTCGTCCCCAAAATCATTTACACCAACTCGAGCTATGAATACTACGGTTCGGCTGCCTCGCTACTGCATACCACTCTCGACGGCAAACACGATCTCCCCCTGCCCGCGACCACCCGCCTCTACCTGCTCACCGGCGGCCAACACGGTCCGGCCCCCTTTCCCCCCAAATACGGACCTGGGCAGTACCTCCACAACTGGAACGACTACAAATGGGCACTCCGCGCCACACTCCATAATCTCCGCACCTGGGTCGTCGACGGCATCCCTCCACCTCCGTCGCTCTATCCCACCTTGGCCGACGGCACCCTCACCCCAGGCAAGCCAGCCGCTTATCGCACTCAGTACCTCGACTTCGGACCTTCCTACCTTATCAATGGCGTCATCACCCGTCAGCCCCCCAAACCGGGGCCGGACTACGCGGTCCTCGTCACCACCCTCGCGGCCGATGGAAATGAAACCAGCGGCCTGAGGATGCCCTGGGTTGCCGAACCCCTCGGCGTCTTCACCGGCTGGAACCTCCGCTCCGCTGCTATCGGCGCGGCCGGCGAACTACTCGGCCAAACGGGTTCGTTTCTTCCCTATCCGCCGGAGCGAATCAACGCCCGCTACCGCTCCCCCGCAATCTACCGGAGTCAGGTTCAAACAGCCGCCGAGCGGCTCGTCAAAAACCGCCTCCTCCTGAGTGAAGACCTCCCCGCCATCCTCCGTCTTTCGGGGCAAGCATGGGAGTGGGTCGCGGAACTGCCCAGCTCCGAACGGTTCGAACCTAACACCAATTTACGGCAAGGACTAAAGTAATAGTGATGAAGTTAGCGTGCGTTCTGTTTGGCTGCGCAATTTCGATGCTCGCACAACCACCGGCCACCCGAGCCGTGTTCAATCGCTACTGCATCGGGTGCCATAGCGACCAGGCGCGGGCTGGCGGCGTTTCCCTGCAGAACTCCCTCTCGTCGGCCGTCTCTGAAAAAGCGGTGCGCCAACTCCTCCACCGGCACATGCCGCCCCTTGGCTTGCCGAGACCCGACGACACTACCTATAAACTGGTCGTCACCGAACTGACCAAAACTCTCGATGCCGAAGCCGCGCTCAATCCCAGGGCTGGCCGGCCCGGTACCTTCCGCCGCCTCAACCGCCTCGAATACCACAACGCCATTCGCGATCTCCTCGCCGTCAACTATGATGTGACCACCCTCCTGCCCGCCGACGAGACGAGCCACGGCTTCGACAACATCGCCGTCGAAAACCTATCCCCCATCCTCATCGAGCGGTATCTTTCCGCCGCGCAAAAAATCAGCCGTCTCGCCATCGGCAGCCCGGTTCGCAAACCCTCCAGCGAACTCATCATGATCCCACCCGACCTCACTCAGGAAGAGCATGTCCCCGGCTTGCCCCACGGCACCCGCGGAGGAGCCATCGCCTCGCACACCTTCCCCGTCAGCGCGCAGTATGAAATCCAGGTTCGCCTCTCCCGCGATCGGGATGAACGCGTCGAGGGCCTCGACGTTCCGCATCGAGTCGAACTAACCCTCGACGGAACCCGCCTTGGCCTCTTCACCGTCACCCCTACCCCCCGCGGCCAGGATCATCAAAACGTCGACAAGCACCTCACCGTCAAGCTCGCCGTCACCGCCGGCCCCCATCAACTCGGCGTCAGCTTCCCCCGCAAAACGGCCGCGCTGCTCGAAACAAATCGACAGCCCTATCAAGTGCACTTCAACATGGATCGCCATCCCCGGGTCCAACCGGCCCTCTATTCCATCACCGTCCTCGGCCCCTTTGACGCCGTCGGCCCCGGCGACTCCCCCAGCCGACGCCGCCTCTTCGTCTGTGGCGAGCAAACCGACGCCTGCGCTACACAAATCCTCGCCACCCTGATGCGCCGAGCCTATCGCCGCCCCATTCGCGCCGACGAACTCGTCGCCCCGCTCAACTTTTATCGGAAAGCAAGAGCCGAAGGCGGCTTCGACAATGGAATCGAGATGGCCCTGCGAGCCTTACTCGTCAATCCCCAGTTCCTCTTTCGTATCGAGAAAGATCCGGCCCACGCCAATCAATCACCCTATCAACTCTCCGGACCGGAACTCGCCTCCCGCCTCTCGTTCTTTCTCTGGAGCACCATCCCGGACGATACGCTTTTGGACCTCGCCGAGCGCGACAAACTCAAAGATCCGGCTGTCGTTGAACAACAGGTTCGCCGCATGTTAGCCGATCCCCGGTCAGAATCGCTCGTAACCAACTTCGCCGCCCAATGGCTCTATCTGCGCAACCTCGCCGCCATCACTCCCGACCCCCGGCTCTTCCCGGATTTTGACGAAAATCTCCGCCAGTCCATGCAGCGGGAAAGCGAGCTGTTCTTCGCCAGCGTCTTGCGCGAAGACCAACCCGCGCCCGCTCTCCTCAAAGCACCCTACACTTTCTTGAACGAGCGCCTCGCCCGTCACTACGGCATCCCCCACATCTATGGCAGCCGCTTCCGCCGCGTCGACTTAACCGGCCATCCCTCGCGCGGCGGCCTCCTCAGCCACGCCAGCATCCTCACCGTCACCTCCTACGCCACACGCACCTCCCCGGTCATTCGCGGCAAATGGATCCTGGCCAACATTCTCGGCACCCCTCCATCCGCCCCGCCCCCCGCCGTGCCGGAACTCAAGGACGCCGTCCGCACCCCGGGCGCGAAGTCGCTCTCCATGCGCGAACGCGTCGCCGAACATCGCAAGAATCCAGCTTGTGCCGGATGCCACAATCTGATGGACCCCATCGGCTTCGCCTTCGAAAACTACGACGCCGTCGGCCGCTGGCGCTCCAGCGACGGCGGCACTCCGGTCGACGCCTCCGGGCTCCTGCCCGACGGCACCAAATTCCAGAACGCCGCAGAACTCAAACAGGCACTCCTACTGCGGCCCGAACTCTTTGTTTCCGCCTTCACCGAAAAGCTCTTAGTCTACGCCCTTGGCCGCGGCATCGAGCGCTATGACGCCCCGGCTATCCGAAAAATCGTCCGCGACGCCGAGAAGAACCAGTATCGGCTCTCGTCGCTCCTACTCGGCATCGCAACCAGCACCCCGTTCACCATGAGGCAATCGCAATGATCATTCAGAAGAAAGCAATCGCCCGCCGCAGCCTGCTCCGTGGCATTGGTGCAGGACTCGCCCTGCCGCTCCTCGACGCCATGGTTCCCGCCATGACCGCCCTCGCCGCCACCCCCGCCGCGCCCGTCCGCCGCCTCGGCTTCGTCTACATTCCCATGGGCGCCACCATCGCTCAATGGACGCCGCCCGAACTCGGCCGCATCACACGCCTCTCACCCACTCTCAACTCGCTCACTCCTTACCTCGATCAACTCACCGTCATCAGCAACCTCGAACTGAAAAACGCCTATTCCCCCGGCAACCATGCCACCGCGAACTGTTCATTCCTCAGCGCCGCCAAGGCGAAACTCACCGAAGGCACCGACTATGAGCTGGCCACCACCGTCGACCAGATCGCGGCCCAACACATCGGTAAAGACTCGCCGCTCCCCTCCATGGAACTCGCCATGGATCTCCTCACCACCATCGGCAATTGCGACAACGGTTACTCCTGCGTCTACCAAAACAATCTCTCGTGGTCATCCCCCACCACCCCCCTGCCGGCCGAAGCCCATCCCCGGCTCATCTTTGAACGCCTCTTCGGCGATGGCGGAAGCGCCGCCGAACGCCGCGCCGAAATGCGCAAAAATTCGAGCATCCTCGACTGGGTCTCCGCTGATATCGCCCGCCTCCAGGGCCAGCTAGGCCCCGGAGACCGGTCCAAAGTTAACGAGTACCTCGAATCCGTCCGCGAAGTCGAACGCCGCATCCAGAAGGCCGAAAAACAAACCAAAGACGGCGAAATGCCCGACCTCGACCGTCCCATCGGCGTCCCCGCGTCCTACGCCGAACACGCGAAGCTAATGTTCGATCTTCAGGTCTTAGCCATGCAAGGCGACGTAACCCGGGTCATCTCCTTCCAACTCGCTCGCGAAGCCAGCACTAGGGTCTACCCCGAAGCCGGCGTCACCGATCCGCATCATCCGCTAACCCATCACTCCGGCGACCCGGAAAAGATGGCCCGCGTTGCTAAAATCAACGCCTACCATGTCTCCCTCTTCGCCTACTTCCTCGGTAAGCTGAAGGCCACCAAGGAAGGCAACGGATCCCTCCTCGACAACTCCCTCCTCCTCTGCGGCAGCGGCATGGGAAATCCCGACGTCCACGATCACGTCAATCTGCCCATCGTCGTCGCCGGCGGTGCCGCGGGCAATCTCAAAGGCGGTCGCCACATCAAGTACGATCAACCAACCCCCCTCGCCAATCTCCACCTCACCCTTCTCGACAAGGTGGGCGTGCATCTGGACGCCTTCGCCGATAGCCAAGGCAAGATCAGCGAACTCCTCAAACCAGCCGCGCTATGAAACCCCGTCTAAACCGGCTCTTGGCCCTCGGATGCTGGGCAACCGCTCTGTTCGCCCAGCCAACATCGCTAATCGATGCCGTGGAGCAAGATGACATCCCCGCCGTCACAGCGTTGTTGGCCAATGGCAGCCACGCTAAGCTAGCCAACCCCCATGGTGCCACTCCGCTCTATCTGGCCTGCCTCAATGGTTCCGCCGCCATGATCGACCTTCTCCTCAAGGCCGGGGCCGATCCCAACGGTGCCTCCCCAGAAGGCGAAACCGTATTGATGACCGCCGCCCGCACCGGACGGCCGGCGCCCATGAAACTCCTGTTGGCCCGCGGAGCCGATGTCAACAAGCAAGAGAGTTGGCGTGGCCAAACCGCATTAATGTGGGCCGCCGCCGAAGGCCACGTCGCCGCCGTCGAACTGCTCATCGAGTTTGGAGCCAACCATCGGGCCCGCTCATCCGGTGGGTTCACGCCCCTCCTGTTTGCCGTCCGCGAAGGCCGGCTCGCATCCGTCAAAGCCCTGCTGCGAGCCGGTGCAGATGTCAACGATGCTCTGCCCGTCCGCACGAAACGCCCCCCCGGAAGCAGCACCACCGAACCGTCCACGATCCGCGCCGGATCCACCGCCCTCCATCTCGCCGTCGCTAACGCGCACTTCGAACTCGCAGCGTTCCTGCTCGACCGCGGTGCCAATCCCAATGCCGAAGGTCCCGGCTGGACCCCGCTCCATGCGCTCACGTGGGCCAGAAAGCCAGGCACCGGCAGCAACGATCCCACCCCCCCTGGCTCGGGCACTCTTGACAGTCTAGCCCTTGCCCGCAAGCTCTTTGCCAAAGGGGCCAACCTCAACGCCCGCATGCTCGTCAAAAGCAACGCCGGTTTGAGCGCCTTGAATACCATCGGGGCAACTCCCTTCCTCATGGCCGCCCGATGCGCCGACGCCGAATTCATGCGCCTCCTCGCCGACTTGGGTGCCGATACGCGCTTGCCCAATGCCGATCAGACCACCCCGCTAATGGTAGCCGCCGGAGTCGGCACCCGCTCTCCCAACGAAGACGCCGGCACCGAGGCCGAGGTCGTCGAAGCCATCCGCCTCGCCGTCGCTCTTGGTAACGATGTCAACGCCGTCGATGCTAAGGGCGAAACAGCCATGCACGGCGCCGCTTACAAGCACCTTCCCGCTGCCGTCTTGGCGCTCGCCGAGCAAGGTGCCCGACCAGAAGTCTGGAGCCGCAAAAACTCGCTCGGCTGGACGCCTCTAAGGATCGCCGAAGGCGTAAACCGCACCGGCAACTTCCGTCTGTCCCCGCCCACCGCCGCCGCTCTCCGGCAAGTTATGGCAGCGGCAGGTATCAGCACGGAACTCGAACCCGGTCCGGTCGACACCAAAACGGTTCGCTAACGCTCGGCCACTAATCCGTAATCGGCGGGGGCAAGAAGTCATAGTCGAGAATCATCTTCTCGGTCAATGCCACCTTCAGCTCCCGCTCCACCTTCGCTAGCTCCGGCTTACCCGCTAAGTTAGTCAGCTCCCACGGATCGGCGTCTAAATCGTACAGCTCAATCACCCGCCGTTTCCCGAAATACGCCAGTTCATGCTCCGGCTTCAGCTTCCCGGCCTTGTGCGCCGCCGTAATCTCCGTCCACCCCGGCCCCCCGGCCGAATCTACCGGCACATATTCCATCTGCGGCGTGCAGTTGTAAATCAACTTATACTTCTTCGAACGCACACACCGCGATAAATCAAACGTCGCGGCCTTCGTCGTCTCCGTAAATGGAGCGTTCCCATGGTGCAACCGCGCCCCAAAGATGTACTGCCGCGGACCTGCCGCCGCTCCCCGCAAATGGCCCAAAATGCTCTTGCCCGACATGTCCTTCGGCACCGGTAGCCCCACCGCCTCCAACACCGTCGGCCCAATGTCTTCGCCCGAAACCAACTCCTTCGAAACCCGCCCCGGCGTCACCTGCCCCGGCCACCGAATCAGCATCGGCACGTTCATCCCGGAGTCGTACAAAGACCCCTTTCCATGCGGCAGCGCCTGTCCGTTGTCCCCAGCAAAAATAACGAGCGTGTTCTTACCCAAACCCCGTTTGGCCAGCGCATCCAACACCCACTGGAACTCCTCGTCCATCCGCGAAATCTCATCGTAATGCCGCGAAATATCATCCCGCACCCCAGGCAGGTCTGGCATGTGCCCCGGAACAAAAACCTCCTTCGGATCATGCGTTCCCAGCTTCTCCCAAGGGTGATGCGGGTCGTTGAAACTCACCCACAGAAAAAACGGCTTCCCCGCCGGCACCTTGTCGAAAAACTGATTCAGAATCTCCGGCGTCTTCGCCCGCGCCCCCGTCCGATCCACGAAGTCCATCCGGTCCACCATCGTCCGCAGATGGTTCGCCTCGTAAATGGCGTTCGTATCCGTCCCCGCCTGCTCCGGAGCCCCATCCAAATGGAAATTCCGGCGACACACCCCCGTGTAGTAACCCGCCGCCCGCAGATACTCCGGATAAATCTTCACATCCCGCGGCAGCGGAGAACTGAACCGCCCCATCCGCGCCGCCACTGGCGACCGGCCCGTCAAATAAGCCGTCCGCGAAGGCACGCACTGCGGTGCCGCGGTGAACATCCGCGTGAACCGCATCGCCTGCCCCGCAAAGCGGTCCAGATTCGGCGTCTTCACCGTCTTGTTCCCCGATACGCCAAGGTCGCGCTCGGTATGGTCATCCGAAAGTACAAAAAGAATATTCGGTCGCGCCGGAGCTTGCGCCAAGGCCACGGCACTCATCGTTCCAAGAAGTTGTCGACGGGTCATCGCCGTTATTGTATCGCCGATTCCGGCAGCAAATGCCGGATCAACCGCGCCAACGCCTTCCCCCGATGGCTCACGAGAAACTTCCGCTCCGGCTCCGCCTCCCCAAACGTACACCCAAACGGTTCGTAGCAGAAC